>JACCDG010019774.1_pt1 | contig 70749 bp, 71 predicted proteins | sample 7442471 | NCBI WGS metagenome assembly JACCDG01 (sample SAMN15323444, study PRJNA562643) | freshwater metagenome | isolation source: river surface water | place: USA:Blue River Watershed | collected 2017-08-17 | reverse complement strand
TTCTCATCACCGACACGATTCCTCTCAACGGAAAACTCGATCAGTGTCCGAAGCTCGAAGTCTTGAGTGTCGCGGATTTACTGGCTGACGCAATCCGCCGGATCCATCACTCGGATTCTGTCAGTTCGTTGTTTGTTTAGCGGCAGTGCACAGGCACAGCGCGCAGACGCAGATGCTTCAAAGATTGTTGCGCTGCCACTGAAGCAGCGCGCCCCCCCCTTAAGTGTGTTTACGACAGAGACTCAGTGCATCTGATGCACGGCTTTTGAGTTTTTGGGAGGTGTCAAAAGCCGGCGAACCGATCAATAGGATGTATGAGTTGGCCTTTTAAAAGCTTAGACGCATTGGGAGGTTTGGTTGCGAATTAACAGCAACATACCGAGCCTGATGGCGCAGCGCAATCTCGCGAATACAACGCGAGCGCTCTCTCGCGCCCTCGAACGTCTCAGCACAGGACGTCGCATCAATTCGGCACGCGATGATGCTTCCGGATTGGCACGCGCGACGGGCCTTGATTCGCAAACACGATCACTCTCTCGTGCGATCAAAAACGCAAACGAAGCTCAAGCTTTCTTGTCGACTGCCGATGGCATCTTGGCCTCTCAACTCGACCTAGTTCACCGCATGCGAGAACTCGCTCTCCAAGCGGCCAACGGCACACTCGCACTCGGCGATCGATCCAAACTCAATCTCGAACTCAACGAACTCCTCTCAGAAGTCGACCGACTCGCCAAGGAAAGTACTTTGAATGGAAGTACCCTCCTCGATGGCACTTTCTCGACTCTCAATATTCAAGTTGGAAGCGATAAAACCGATCGCATTGAACTTTCACTCGGAGATAGTCGAGCCGAGGCGCTCTTTACTGAAGAAAATATTCAGGGCCTCGGCACATTTGACGATCCGTATACCGTCACCATGCTGATCCCAGGCGTAACAGTGGGAGCTACCACCAAAGATCTTAACAATGATGGTTATGACGATCTCATTCATGCCCAAATTACAAATGGATACTCTGTCATTCGACTCAACAATGGGGATGGAACTTTCGCCGCTATTCAAACTTACGATATGGGAATTCAGGCAACGCCGAGTTTCGTCGACCTTAATGATGACGGGCTTCTTGATATGTACGCTCAAAACTCATCTTCCTCATCTTTCACTTACATGCTCAATCAAGGCGACGGGACTTTTGGAACTCGAATGAGTGTCAACGTTGGAACAGGAAGCAGTTTGTACATCCGTGATATGAACTCGGATGGTGTCAATGATCTCTTTGGAATTGATACGAGTGGCCGAGGGCGAATGTGGTTCAATGATGGCCATGGGAATTTTGGGGCCCGCATCACATCTGTAGGATTTACGAACGCCGAGAATATCGATTTTGGTGATTTTAACCATGATGGCTATACCGATGTCGTTTCATTGATTGATACCGCAGGCGATGGCACTGGATACACAGAGAACATTCATATGAGCAGTGGAGGGACATTTAGTGTATCGACTACATTTGGATTAGGAGACTTAACGACACTGACGACAGGTCGAATCACGGACATGAATGGAGATGGCTACTCGGATCTTGTTCGCACTTCAACGGATGGAACGAATATCTACACCTACCTCGGCGGCGCCAGCGGACTGGCCTCGACGGCGGTAACAAGCGCATTCGGCCTCTCCCCCGTCAGCGACAGCTATACACAGATTGTCGACATCAATGGAGATGGGATCAAGGATGTCGTAGCCAGTATCTCCGGTGGAGGAATCGGAGTGCGCCTCGGAACGTCCGCAGGTTCCTTCACCGTGGGTACGACTCTTTCAGGATTGACGGGGGCCCTTATACTGCAAGCCGATGATCTCGACGGTGATGGAGATATCGATGTCCGGGGAACAACTGGATCCGTGACCGGCATCTGGAAAAACAATGGTTCGGGAACATTTAACCTCGCCGCGACGAGCACCATTACTTGGGGTTCCCTGAATGTCGATCTCAACGGCGATGGAACTCTCGATGCGATTTCTTCGGGCTCCAATGTGACACAAGCGATCTTACAATCGTCCGACGGAAGCCTCCATTACAGTCCTTCCGTGGATTCAACAGGATTTGAAACCAATCCCACATATGGAGACTTCAATGGAGATGGAGCGCTCGACCTGATGATTACTCATGGATCAACTTTTACGAGTAATGGAAGTGTCCTCATCGCAGAACAGCTCACACAAACATCCTATGATCCTGCGACTCTCTCTCTTGAGACGCAAGCTGATGCCCAAGACGCTCTCCAAATCATTGATAATGCCATCGCTTCGATTTTGGATAAACGAGCCATGATTGGCGCTCAGCAATCTCGACTGGATTCTGTCACTAATACCCTCAGTATTGGTGTCGAAAACTTTGCCTCTGCACGGTCACAAATATTGGATGCTGACATTGCGATGGAGACCGCAGATCTTGTTCGTCATCAGATTCTTCAGCAAGCGCAGATCAGCGTTTCGCAGCAGGCGAATCTCAGCCTCCAAGCGGTTCTCAATCTTTTGAGATTCTAAACCAAAGACCGAATACAATCAGTCTTCGCACGTCTTGAGGCACAAAACTTGCTTCTTAATTAAATAATGCGGACGGGACTTCGATGGGCATGGTTCACAGCGATTCTGGGGGTGAGTTCCTTCCTCAAGGCATCGGCGGCCGAATCCTGTTCAAAAATCTCGCAGCAGCTCTTTAATCAAATTGAGAAGCAAACAGAACGTGGATCAGTTTTGAATCCGTTTGAACGTTCACTTTGGAACCTCAGCCTGAACCATCGATCCCAAGAGGTTTTTGGATTTGAGTTCAATTACGAAAACGGACTGAAGAAGCGCTTTCCCTCCTTTGAATCTGCCGGCTCAGAAAAGAGCGTTCAAAGTCCTCTGACTCAGTTTGTAGGAGACTCCACTCAAGTCTCTGGAGGGCTTTTGACCGAGCGCTGGTATGCGGCTTTGGAGCAGCAGGAGCGAGAAGCCCCCCATCCTCTTTTTACGATTAGGTTCTTTCATACGCATCCCAGTATGATCGTAGGTGGCGCCCTAAAGCTGTACTCACCCTCAAAGTTTAGTCCTGAGGACATTTCTTCTGCACTTGCCATGAGAAGAGCTCTGGACCAACGACCCCTTCTGCGCGAGGCGATTTTTACAGTGACGCTCATTTATCCCCGATATGGGCTTTTTAAGCAGCAGCCCAGGACCGCCTCCTTTCATTTGGATCAAGGTGGGCAGGTGGTTCCGATCCTTCGATAACCGCTATTTTCCACAAAACTCGCTTTTCTTTGGTCGGGCTTCTGATTAAGAATTCACTGCTATGCAACAGGTTCAAGTGAACGTTAGCCCCCGTCAAGCGGGCCAAAAGAGTGAAATCAAAACCCTCCGATCTCAAGGCAAAGTCCTGGCCAATGTTTATGGGCCCGGAAAAAAGAACGAAGTCTGTTCTTTGGACGAGAAAGAACTTCGAAAAGCATTTAACAATGACCTTGAGTCCAATTACGTGATCGAACTCAAGTCCAATGAGAATCATTTGAACGGCAAAAAGGTTATCCTCAAAGCCATCTCCCGAAATCCCATGTGGAAGATCGAACACATTGATCTTTACGAAATTGCGATGGATCGACCTTTTGATGCGCGAGTGCCCATTCACTATACCGGCACAGCCGAAGGCGTAAAAAACGAGGGTGGAATTTTGAATATCATCCGACGTTTTATGAAGGTTCGAGCTTTGCCTGGCGACATGCCGGACACCATCGAAGTGGATGTCTCTGCTCTCAAACTCAATGAGAGCTTGCACATCTCAGAGATCAAAGTTTCCTCAAAAATCAAAGTTTTGGATTCCGCTAAATTCGCTCTGGTCTCAGTCAATGAGCCTGAGAAGGAAGAAGTTGTTGCCGCACCCACTGCCGCCGAAGGCGCTGCAGCAGGTGAAGGTGCAGCAGCTGCCACTGCGACGGGAGCAACGGCTCCCGCTGCTGGAGCGGCCGCCCCTGCTAAAGATGCTGGTGGTGACAAAGGCGCTAAGAAATAATCCTCCTGAGGGTTAAAAGGATTATTCAATGGGGCGCCTGAGAATATGCGTGGCCGGACTTGGAAATCCTGGCACTCGCTATCAAGGAACCCGCCACAATATTGGTTTTGACTGGGTCCAAAGGGCTGCGGAAGCCTTCATCTCTGGCAGCGTCGATTGGAAAGAAAAGTATCACAGCCATTGGGCCATGACGGCTCTCACGCTGGGAGATCAAGACTTTGAACTCCATTTTCTGATGCCTCAGACCTTTATGAACGAAAGCGGCAAAGCCCTCACGGATTGGACTTCCAAAAATCAGGGTGAGTCAAAAATCCTCGTTGTCTATGACGATATGGATCTGCCTCTGGGTGGGATTCGTTATCGATCTTCAGGATCAGATGGGGGACATCGAGGAATTCGCTCGGTCATCGAGAGACTCGGCACGCAGAATGTTCCTCGGCTTCGGCTGGGGATCGGACGTCCATTGGTAGACGGAGTCCGCGAAGAGACGCTGGATCACGTCCTCGAAAAGTTCAACCCAGACGAAAAAAAAATCGTACAAAAAGTTGTTTCGGATGCGGGCGAACAGCTTAAGTTGTGGCTCACTCAAAACGATGAACAGGCCATGAACAAGATCAACTCAAAGAAATTTACAGCGTAAGGAATAAATATGGGAATCGAATGTGGAATCGTCGGACTGCCAAACGTTGGTAAATCAACTTTGTTTAACACTTTGACTGCCGCTCAAGTTCCTGCAGAAAACTTTCCTTTTTGTACGGTGGATCCACACCGCGGCGTGGTCAATGTTCCTGACAAGCGACTCGATGCTCTCTCCGATATTGTAAAGCCCGAGCGAGTCGTGCCTGCACTTATGACGTTTGTCGATATTGCAGGACTCGTCAAAGGCGCTGCTTCGGGCGAAGGGCTCGGAAATCAGTTTCTTTCTCACATCCGGGAAGTCAATGCGATTGCCCATGTGGTGAGATGCTTTGAAGACCCCAATATTGTGCACGTGATGGGAGGAGTGGATCCCAAGCGAGATATTGAGATCATTGAGCTCGAACTCTGTCTCTCCGACCAAGAGGCGGCCCAAAAACGCCTCGAGCGTGTGGAAAAGGGTGCCAAAAGCGGCAACGCCGAAGCCAAAATCGAAGCCGATCTCTTGCGTGAGATCATCGATGGCCTCGGCAAGGGGATTCCAATTCGCCGCATGCCGTCCGTCAAAGGCAAGATCCCTCAGGACCAGTTTTTGACGAGCAAACCCGTGCTTTATGTCGCCAATATCGCGGAGTCCGAAGTCAAAGCGCTGACGGATAGGACCAAGGCTTGGCTCGCTCAAGTTCAGGAGGTCGCCGCCCTCGATCAGTCGCTTGTGATTCCAATGAGCGTCGCACTTGAAAGTCAGCTGAGACAGATGAGCGATGACGATCGAGTGGTGTTTCAGGCTGAGTTTGGCATCGAAGAGCCCGCTTTAGACCGTTTTATTCGAGAGGCCTTTAAGCTTTTAGGGCTTCAGACTTACTTTACCGCCGGGGTCAAAGAGGTCCGTGCTTGGACGATTCCTGTGGGGTGCCTCGGTCCGGATGCCGCTGGCGTCATCCATACGGACTTTAAGAAGGGCTTTATTCGGGCCGAAACTATCGCTTACAAGGACTATATTGCCTGTCAGGGCGAAAAAGGAGCTCGAGAAAAGGGCCTGCTTCGCTCCGAAGGTAAGGATTATACGGTCCAGGATGGCGATGTGATTTTGTTTAGATTTGCTGTTTGATCTCGCCTTCAGATCGTTTACAACATGTCGGTTATGGCAGAAGCAGAAAACACGATTGAAACCACAAAGACGCTCTTACGCCCCAATGAAATTGGTGCTCGTGAACGTCATTACGAAACTATTTTTATTTTGAGCCCCTTGGTCAATGACCCTGAGGCCAAAGAAGTCGCCGAAAAAAACATCAAGGTGCTCACCCAGTTTAAAGCGACAATGCTGCGCCAAGATGAGTGGGGCAAAAAGCGAATGGCCCATCCGATGGAAAAACATCAGGTTGGTCGATATTACTACTTTCGATTTATTGGAACCGCTCAGGCGCTCAAAGAATTTGAAAGAAGTCTCAAGCTCGATGCTCGCGTGATTCGATTTAGTTCTGTTTCTCTGTCCAAACCTCTCTCAAAAACTGAGATTCAGGATCTGGTCGAAAAAGCTCCTCGAGAAGCCAGCTCTGTTCCTGCCCTCCGCCAAGAAGATGATGATGTGAGTATGGATGGGCCGAGCTACGCCAGCGCGTAAAGTTGCGCGCCTCGACTGGACGATTGTATTTTGTATTTTCGTCCTCGGCTTTGCTCCATTTTATTCCGTTTATTGGTATTTGATTCCCTGCGCCGTGAGTCTCATTTTGCAGACTCAGTGGGTCGTGGGCTTGACGATGAGTCTCGCCTGTTTGGCCCTCACTTATTTGAGCCCACTTCTGTTTGGCACATCGATGACGTCACTCGACGCGCTTGGCACTCTGCACTTTTATTTGATGGGGTTTTGTCTCTGGCAACTGCGTAAGGCCAAACAGTCGTTTCTTCCTTACATCTTTTGGGCGCTCGCACTCTCAACTCTCGCCGTCCTGCTGCTGATTCTCAGTGTTTGGTTGGATTCAAAGGATTTTTCGTTTCGTCAGTGGGCAGAATCACAGCTCAATTCTCAGATCTTCCCCTACTTTTTTCATCGCCGCGTTTACCCCGTCGAACAAGTTTATATCTTTGATAGCTTCTTTAAGCCGTTTTTGATTTCGGGAATGGTTGGTTGGTATTCGGCGCTCATTGCCTCTGCGTTTTTTGTAAATGGCTTGATGGAGAATCTCCTGAAAAGCTTTAGAGCGGCCAATCTGCGGGGTCAGGCTCGGGTCTTTGATCGATTTAATCGTTGGAGATCGACCGAATGGGTTCTTATTCCGCTCGTGGGTGCTCTGATTTGCCTCGCTCTCGATTATGGAGCTTACCAAGGAACTCAGTTCCCCCTTCAGCTGATAGGCTGGAATTTGGCAGTTTTGAGTGCGTTTCCGCTCTTTGTTCAAGGAATGGCGCTCGTCTCCTACCTGATCCCCCGATTGAATTTTCTCTTTGTTATCCTGGTTCTTTTGGTGATTTTCTTTAATCCCATTCCTGTCCTTGTTTTGGCCGGTTTGGGTGATGTTTGGTTTGATTTAAGGGCCAAAATTGAGACGAATATCCAAAAAGACGAAGACAACACCATCTAGATGTAGGTTTTGGCGCTTGCGGCAGCCCTGTTTCTTTGGTTTGATCGGCGGTCAAGAGAACAAGCGAGGTTATTGATATGCAAGTTATTCTAAAAAAAGACATCCCTCAAATCGGACGAATTGGCGAACTCGTCAAAGTTCGTGAAGGTTATGCTCGGAATTTTTTGATTCCCCGAAATTTGGCTGTGGCCGCGAGCGCTTCAAACGTTCGACAAATGGACCATCAAAAACGTCTGGTGGATTTGCATAAAAAGAAGATTCAAAAAGAATCCGAAAAAGTAGCCGCCAAGATCAAAGGCACCGAAGTCACGATTCAACGTCGTGTTAATGAATCCGGCAAACTCTTTGGAACTCTGACAGCCGCAGAAATTATCACTGAGCTTCAGGCTAAAGAGATTGTGGTGGATCGCCGAGACATCGAAGTCGAGACGATCAAGGCCGAAGGAACTTACGCCATCAAAGTCCGTTTGCCTGGCGACGTCTTCACGGATGTTTCGCTCATTGTGAAGGGCATCCAGGACGCTAAAGAAACGAAGAAGGCAGCGAAGGGCCCTAAGAAACCGAAGGCTGCTGCCTCCAAGAAAAAGGATGAAGAAGCCACCGAAGAAACTGCTTCGGAAGAATAAGTTCTTCTAGCCTGTCACTCCTCAAAGCAACTACTGTCATTCCATGGAAGTCGAGAGATCAAGCGATCTACAGCGCGCTGTGAAAAAGCTTCCGCCTCAAGCGATCGAAGCAGAGCGAGCTGTTTTGGGGGCGATGATGATTGACCCCGCGGCTGTTGATGCTGTCCGCGAACAAGTTCAAGACAAAGATTTTTACCAGGGTTCTCATCAGACTATTTTTACAGCCGTCATCGAACTTTCTCGGCGAGGTAGTCCTGTGGATCTGCTCACTGTTTCTGATTATCTCAAAGCTCAAGGCCTTCTCGAAAAAGCCGGAGGGATTCAATACATCGCAGGGCTCGTGGATTCGGTCACAAGTTCTGCCAATGCAATCGCTCATGGCAAAATGATTCGCGAAAAAGCAATCTACCGAGATTTTATTACTCTGGGATCCTCGATGATCGAAGAAGCACATCAGGGGGCTTTGGAAGTCACGGACTTTGCCGACAAAGTGGAGAAGGAAATCTTTAATGTCTCGCAGCGAAGCTTGGGTGAGACTGTTTCTCCAATTCGGGAAGTCGTCAAAGATGCCTTCAAGCAGATTCAAGAAAGATTTGAAAAAAAATCTGCCATCACAGGGTTGGCTTCGGGATTTTATGGTCTCGATCGATTGACCTCTGGTTTTCAGCCTTCGGATCTCGTGATTTTGGCGGCTCGGCCATCGATGGGTAAAACAGCTTTTGTCTTAAACATGGCGTGCCAGATGGCCGTGCGCGAACATGCTCCGACGGCCGTCTTTTCGCTCGAAATGTCCAAAGAGCAGCTCGTACAGCGGATGCTTTGTATGGAAGCCAGAGTTGATGGACAGCGACTCAAAGGCGGATATCTCAATGACGATGATTGGCCCCGACTCACTCATGCCGCCGCACAACTCTCGGAAGCTCCCATCTTTATCGACGATTCTTCGGGCCTGAGTCCTTTTGAAGTCCGAGCCAAGTGTCGCCGACTCGCCAAAACCAAAGGCTTAGGCTGTGTGATTATCGACTATTTGCAACTCATGCGAGTCAAAGGAAAGATTGAAAGCCGCGAGCGAGAAATCGCAGAAATCTCGATGGCTCTTAAAGGCCTCGCGAAGGAACTCAATATTCCTGTGATTGCGCTTTCTCAGCTCAATCGATCGCTCGAATCTCGGACCGACAAGCGCCCTGTGCTCTCGGACTTGCGGGAATCAGGCGCCATCGAACAAGACGCGGATATTATTATGATGCTTTATCGAGATGATGTTTATCATCCCGACACGGACACGCCTGGAATCGCCGAAATCATCGTGGCGAAGCATCGAAACGGCCCCACTGGAAACATTAAACTCGCCTTTTTGAACGAATATACTCGCTTTGAAAACTTAGCTGAGGATGTCGCCCCAGGGGCTCTCTAATTTTTATGACATTTGTTTTACTCATGGCGTTTGCGTACTTGCTGGGTGGAGTTCCTTTTGGACTCCTTTTTGGTCGAATGTTTGCGGATGTGGATGTTCGGGATTTTGGATCAGGCAATATTGGAGCCACCAACGTCAATCGTGTCTTGGGACGAAAGCTCGGAGCTGCCACGCTCGCTGCGGATGTGATTAAGGGCCTTATCCCTGTCGGCCTGGCTCTCATTTTGCTCTCCGATCCACTCCAACAACTTTGGGTAGGGCTTGCCGCCGTTGTGGGTCATATCTTTCCGCTGTATCTCAAATTTCAAGGCGGTAAGGGGGTCGCTACAGCTTTTGGAGTACTCACTCTCTTGGTCCCTAAGTCAGCATTCTTAGGATTGCTGACATGGCTTGTCGTCGTAAGGCTCTCTAAGGTTTCTGCCTTAGGCGCTCTTTCGGCGTGCTTGGTGATCCCCGCTGCGACATTTTTTATTTATGCAGACTTGCAAATCTCTCTTTTGGTTTTGGGATTGATGATTTTGATTGTCTATCGACACAAAGAAAACATCCAGCGCCTGCGATCCGGCAGCGAAAGTTAAATTGCCAGTGAACAAGTACAAAAAAAGAGGGAGAGCCGTAGCTCCCCCTCTTGAGGTATTTTGACTTTAATCAAAATAATTAGAACGAGTACTGACCGGCAACCGCAACGGTATGGGTCTTGATCTCAGTCGCGCCATTGGTGGCTTCGACGTTGCTCAGAGTATAGTCAGCTTTCAGCTTCATTGCTGAATTGACTGCATACTGTGGGCCAAAAGCCATCAGCCATGTCGAATAATTGCTAGGCAGTTTTTTGCCCATTTCGAATTTGGCAGCGAGGTTCATGTCTTCGGTGGCAGAGAAAACGCCATTCAACAAAAATCCGTAGCCAGTATCCGTAGTAGCAACTGTGTTGTTCTTCAGAATGTTGAATTCTGCATCCACAGCGATTTTGTCAAATGTAGCTCCGGCCATGAAGTTCACATAGTGACGAACTTTTGCGCCGAGATCCAAATACACATAACCAAAGCTTCCGCGCATATTGTCTTGAGCATAGGAGAGTTGTCCGCCGAGCTCAAAATTGTCTGCGTTTTTGTTTCCTTGGTTAGCGGAGTTCGAAACAATTGCCTTAGCGGTGACCACACCAAGATCCGCATGAACCATGATACCGGTATGAGTCACAGGCGTACCAGACGAGGCATAGAGCAAGCCTTGACTGGTAAAGGTGTTACCAATCGAGTCATTCACTTCAAAGCCAAAGGGAGTATCAAATTGACCGAGGGTAAATCCCCAGTTTCCTTGATTCCAATCCATATAGGCCTGAGCCTTGTCTTGAGCCCAACTAAAGTCGTTGTTGTTAGAGCCGGCAGCACTGGTTGCTGTATATGCAAATGGTAAATCAAGCATGAACTTGGTTTCACCCATTTGTGATGACAAATAGATCGCACCGTCGTTGATTTCCCATCCAGCGACTCCGGTGTTGTTGGCCTCAGGGTCTACCTTTGTATAAATCCCTTGAGCATCCACAAATCCACCGAGCTTAACCGGTGAGTCTGCCGCTTGGGCGGTAAATGTAAAACCAGCCAAAGCTGTAATCATCGCAATTTTTGTAGCATTCATAGAAACTAGTTATCCTCCTTAAAAATACTTATATTCTTACTCAAGGAGGCTTAAGCCTCCCATAGAATAGGTTCTAGAAAGTCTAAACTCTTGCCAAGGAAAAGGTGGCTAAAGGGGCTTAGATTCTCAACAATTTAGTTTTTGACAACAAATCCGCCGCGAAGGAGTTTTTTGACGATTTCGGTGGTTTGAGCTTCGGTGAAAGGTGAATTGTCGAGGACGGCGGCAAACTTTTTGTGCTTCCAGATCGATTGAAAGATTGTCAATTCATCGGCGGAAAGAGTGCCAAGAGGCTCATCGGGCCTTACATCCAGCACATCGCTCGGAGAAATCTTGGTTTTGTGAGCCTTTGCCTCATCCATCCGCCGAAAACCTTCGATCAGGAGGGCTTCAATCGGCGTTGTAATGATCACAGGCGAAGAATCATCCTCCCCAAGACTAAAGAGCGAAAAAAATCCCTGATTAAAACCCAAAATTGCATAGAAAGCGTCTTCTCCCTGAACTCCATCAAAAGCTGCGAAATCGACATCTCCGTTTCGCATGACCAAAAACGCTGTGTCTGGATTCTCTTGATTGACGATGGGACGGTCATTGATCTTCTTTTTGGAGACGACCAAGAGACCGGTCTTTTTGGTCGTCGAGAGCATTTGGAGCAAGTCGGCGAGTGGAATCTCGCTCAGTTTGCCCTGAAGCATTCGCCCCCCGGTCCCCCCTGTTTGATCAAAGGGAATCTGTTCGATCTGACTCAGATACCCTCCGATCGGGCCCGCATCCACTTCTTCGACTAAGGGAGCGTGTTTTGGCTTTCGATCCGTACTCGATTTAGAAAGTTTTTCGGAGACGGAGTTTTCCGTGATCTGAAGTTGCAAAAGAAATGAGCCCACTTGAATTCGATCGCCATTCGCGAGGGCAATCTTTCCGGTGACTGCTTCTGAGTTTACAAATGTGCCATTCAACGAACCGAGATCCTCAAGCACAATCGAATCATTTTGCCCGCTCCAAACGAGGAGCGCATGCTTTCGAGAAACTTTTTTCTCGGGAAGGCACACATCGGCACCTTGATCTCGGCCGATGACATAGACTTTGTCAGCCTCCAAAATCAGCCTCTCCATCGCTCGCTCTCCACTGACTATGACGAGGGATGGCTTCATGGGGTCTTATCCCTCTCCCCCATCGATACCGATCTCAAAAATAGTCTGACCCACTTGAAGCAAGTCCCCAGGATTGAGCTGCTGATACGAAATCTTTTTGCCGTTTACAAAAGTGCCATTGGTACTCGCGAGGTCGCGTACAAAGACTCTGCGTCCTCCGACAATCTCGATGGCGCAGTGCTTTCGAGACACATCCAAATCACTGAGCCGAACATCCACATCCTTGCGCCCAAACGAAGTCGTGGCCTCTGTGCAAATGACTTGCACTGTCCCTTCAGGACCGCGGCGAGGTTCAAGTGTGACTTTTACTCGCGGAACCTGCTCCGCTTTGGATGTCGATTTCTTCACTGAGGGATGGTCCCATTTGGAGAAGGTGTCGAGTTCATCCGCAATCAAGTTGTCGATTCGCTGAATCCCCGTATCTCGATAAACTGCATCTTCAGCGGGTAAATCAAGCTCCGGAGCAGCCTCTGGTTTGCCCGAGGCTTTGACAGTGCCTTCGTTGTCTACACTCGAGGGCATTGCAGGAGTCGAGAGTGAGCCCTTGCGAGTTTTGGTCATGGCACTGTGTTCAGAGTCTTCGAGGAGACCACCAATCGCGGCATCGTCTTCACTCGAAAGATCATCTTCGAGATCGAGTCCTGCATGAACACCTGAAGTCTCTGTGGAGAGATTGTGTTCCTTAAAGCCTTGCATATCATCAATGATGGCGACCGAAATCTTAGAAAGCCCAATAATGATCTGATCCAGATTTTGGAGGGCCACCTTGGTCGTGATTTTTCGAGTTCCCACGAAAGTACCATTGGTAGAATTCAGATCCTCAATAAAGACCTGGTCCCCTTCGACAAAAACTCGGCAGTGTTTTCCAGAAACCTTTTTGTCTGTCAGAGTAAGCTCATTTTTTGCTCGACCCATTGTCGCTGAACCCGATTGCAAGTTGAAGGTCATGCCTTTATCAGAACCTTCGACGACGGTGAGGGAAACTTTTCGCTTCATGACGCCTCCCCTTCTTCAAAAGTCACACGGATGGTGGTATTTCCCACCGTAAACTCAGATCCGGATTGTACCTTCTCGGACTGAATGGGCTTTCCCCTTACTAATGTTCCGTTCGTCGATCCCATATCTCTCAAAAAAACAGCCTGCGCTCCCAACACCTCAAGGAGGCAATGTGCGCGGCTGACATCCAAATCAACCAAAATGACATCCGTATCGTTGCGTCCCACCGTGATATGCGTTTTCTTGAATTTAAACTTCTTGCCCATCTGAGGGCCGGAAAGAACTTCGAGGTGCACAATGAGCTGCGTGAGAGTCTTTGTGGTTGTTAGTGTTTTACCGGTACCCGGAGACTCTCCCTCTTCCTTATTTCGAACACTCGCTGTGGTCTCGTCCACGCTTCCGTGAAAGTCCCTGATATCTTCAAAGTAACACATCGTACTCGATCCAGACTCAATCACATCTTGATCCACCAAAACTCTCGAGGTCGCTGCCTCTCGATTGACGAAGGTCCCATTCGTCGAGCCCAAATCCTTAAGCACATAACGAGCCCCATCACGATGAATCTCAAAATGAGTCGAAGAGACTTTGGGATCATCCAAAATGATATCGGCCGCTTTTCGGCCCACGCTTGTGACATCTTTCGTCAATGGGATCATGATATGGCGCTTTTCCCTGAGCAATAGCAAACCAGCATGTGAATGGTGGAGCTTTGCCACCATTCATTGTACAATTTCCCGGAGGAACAGCAAAGAGACTGAAAATAGAAAACTGAGTCGAATCAAGAGCTTCGCGCAAAATGTCACAGGATCAAGACGATAAAACAGAAACCCTCAGTGAAGGCGCTCAAAGGCCCCGCAAAGGCTGGAGAGTTTTTATTCGCATTGCGGCAATTTTTTCGGCTCTGATCATCGCCGGGTTTTTGTGTGCAGCATTTGTAATCATGATTTACCTCAATCGTGGTCTACCTTCGCTCGACAGTTTACGAAACTACCGTCCCAAAGAAGTCTCACTGGTATTTTCGGATTCGGAAGAGGTCATTGGCGAATTTTACGAAGAAAAGCGTTACGTCGAGAAAGAGATACCGCTTCGCATCAAACAAGCGTTTATCGCGGCCGAAGATGCGTCGTTTTATTACCACAAGGGAATCGATTTCATTGGAATGACGCGAGCCGCCGTCAAAAACATAATGGCGGGGGGAATTAAACAGGGAGCTTCCACCATTACACAGCAAGTGGCTCGAGCTCTGCTACTCTCTCCCGAAAGAACCTTCGAAAGAAAGATTAGAGAAATCATCCTCTCCTGGCAGATCGAAAACAATCTCACCAAAGATGAAATCCTCAATTTGTATCTCAATCACATTTTTTTGGGAGCGGGATATGGTGTGGCAGCTGCGGCTCAAAATTATTTTGGAAAATCTCTCAAGGACGTAAGTCTTGCAGAAGCCGCGATTTTGGGCGGACTTCCTCAAGCCCCTTCTCGCTATTCCCCTCGAAGAAATCCCCAGAAGGTCAAACGACGCCAGCTCTATGTGCTCAAACAAATGCTCGAAAACAATTTGATCAGCCGCCAAGAATACGATGAAGCCGCCAATGCTGATGTATTCATTGAGCCACCTCGAGAGTTCAATAAAACAGTGGCTCCCCATTTTGTAGAATATGTTCGCCAGCGCTTGATGGAAAAATATGGAGCGGAGCGAGTGCTGAGAGATGGATTGAGAGTTTATACAACTCTTAATCTCGATCAAAACCGAGCCGCAGAAAATGCCCTCAAAAAGGGACTTTCCGAACTCGAAAAGCGTCAAGGCTATCGTGGACCTCTTCGAAACACGAGCCGGGACGAATATTTTAAGGATCGCGAACTTCGAGATGACGAAGATGCCTCTAAAGATAATGCGCTGGAAGTCGCTGCAGAAGAAGCCAAGGGACGGGGTCGAATTTTGATGCGTTCGCCTAAAGGCGTTGCCTCAGGAGATGTTTTGGAAGGCATCGTAACCTCAGTATCGGACGACAAAGGCGAGGCCCGCATCGAGTATGATCCAGGAAGTTTTGCTCGCCTCAAGCTCGATGAAATGAAGTGGGCTTATCGACGAATTGCCGTCGAAGAAGATGAAGATGTTGTTATTCCCGAAGTGCGAAAGGTTTCGGACGTTCTCAAGACGGGCGATGTGGTTTTGTTTTCGATCACCGCCCCTCGCGCATCCGCGGATCAACCTGACGAAGCCCAACTCGAACAACATACCGAAGTGGAAGGAGCGATCCTCTCCCTCGACACCCACAATGGATATGTTCGCGCGATGATCGGTGGTTATGATTTTGCTCGATCGCAATTCAATCGAGCACTCCAAGCCAAGCGTCAGCCAGGCAGCGCTTTTAAGCCATTGGTTTATGCCTCCGCTTTTGATTTTGGATTTACTCCTGCGAGTCTTTTGCAGGACACCCCCATTACGTTTGAAAACGCTGCCGACCAAGAAAAATGGCGGCCGGCAAATTATGATCAAAAGTTTTTAGGGGATGTCACAATTCGAAGTGCTTTGCTCGCTTCGCGAAACATTCCAACGATTCGGCTTTTGAACGAAGTCGGTCTCGATACGATCATTCGCTATTCGCGTCGAATGGGAATCACAAGCCCCCTCGAAAGAGATTTTACCCTCGCGCTTGGCTCCTCCGTGATGTCGCTGCTCGAAGTTCTTCAACCCTACGTTGTGTTTTCGACCGGAGGGTACCGCCAAGATCCGCTCATGATTAAGCGAGTCTATGATCGCGATGGAAATATTTTGGAAGAAAACGTGACTGAGAATTTTGATATCTCAACGATTGAGAGTATCCGGCAAGAGCTTGGAGACCTCAAAAAAGATCTCTCAACCATCACCTTTACTCATGATGATGCGGATGGCGAAAAAGAGACGGGGTCGTTTTTGCAAGAAGACTCAGCCAAAAAGTCTAAGAAAGAAGTCCTCACTCGTCTCAAGCCGGGGCAGGTTTTGAGTACTGAGGCTTCGTTCCTCATCACAAATCTTCTTAAGGAAAACATTCTTTACGGCACAGGTAAGCGAGCTAAAGAACTCAATCGTCCTGCGTCTGGCAAGACTGGGACAACCGACCAAAACAAAGACGCTTGGTTTATTGGTTATACGCCAGATCTCGTCGCAGGAGTTTGGGTGGGGTACGATGATTTGCGCGTTCTTGGTCGCGGCGAAACAGGATCACGAGCCGCGGTTCCTATTTGGCTCGATTTTATGGCTAAGGCCCTTGAGCCTTACCCTGTGACGGACTTTCCGGTGCCCGAATCAATTGAGTTTGCTCGCATCAATCCAAAGTTAGGAACTCTGGCAGGGCCACAGGACAAGAACGCTATTTTTGAAGCCTTTATCAAAGGGACCGCTCCGACAACGACGCAGTCTCCCGTTCTCAAAGATTCGGATCTATACTTAAGAGATCAGTAATTTATGTTTGGAATAGGTGGCACCGAGTTCATTGTACTAGTGATTATCCTCGCAGTGCTCATTGGCCCTGAGCAGATTCCGAGCATTGTCCGTCATGTTCAAAAATTCATTAAAGAGATTACCAAAGCTCGCTCGGATTTTCAGCAGTCAGTCCGTCAGGACGAAACCCTTCGTTCACTCAAAGACACGGTGGACGAAGTCAAACGCGGCGTGCGCCAACAGGTAGACGACGTTACCGCGGGTGTTCGAGCTGATCTCAAAAAACTCGAAGAAGTCATCGCCGAACACGAAGAGAAGGAGGAGAAGAATGACGACTCCTCCAAATGAACTCCCTCTTCTCGGTCACCTCAACGAACTGCGCCGCCGAATCGTCCACTCCGTTATAGGAGTGCTTGTGGGTTTTGGAATTGCCTATGGATTTTCCAAGGAGATCTTTTCATTTTTAATTGATCCACTCTGCAAGGCTCTTCAGCAAGCGTCTTGCCCACTCGTTTATACAGGAATTGCGGAGCCATTTATGGTTTACCTTAAGGTAGGCCTTGTCGTGGGGATATTTATTGCTGCTCCGTGGATCTTTTATCAGATCTGGGGATTCATACGCCCAGGACTGCATGCGCACGAGCGTCGCTATGTTGTTCCTTTCGTTACGATTGCATCACTCATGTTTGTGGGCGGTGCTTTTTTGGGATATTTCTTTATTTTCCCACCGGCGTTCGAATTCTTTTTACAAGTCGCGAGCTCGGAAATTCAGCCCATGATTCGCATGGACGAATACTTTAGCTTTGCCGCGGGTCTTTTGTTTGCCTTTGGAGTGCTCTTTGAGATTCCTGTTTTTGTGGTTTTGCTCAATTTTATTGGAGTGGTTTCGGCCAAAGCTCTGTGGAGCACTTGGCGACCGGCTGTGGCAGGAATCTTTATTGCCGCGGCAGTACTCACACCTGCCGATCCCTATACGATGCTCTTGCTGGGCACACCGCTCGCTGTCATCTACATTCTTGCCCTCGTCGTCTGCTCTTTGTCTGAGAAAGTCCGCTAACGAACGAGTTCAATTGAAGTAGGTCGAAAAATCCCCGATGATGCGTCCTCATCCCGCCGCGCCATCAAAAGAATTAGCGCGCTAAAAAGCAAGATGGTTGCCACCAACAGGAGTGCATTCGGCCCTGAAAGAAATGAGGGTTTTTCAGGCATAAAAACACTCTGCAGCAAGCACTCCCTCTTGGGTATCCACCAAGAGTCAGAGTGCGCTTCAAGTGTACTTTACGGCCACGTAAACCAGGAATTCAAATACTCCTCCTTTGCTTGCCAGAGCCGCAAGTGTCCGTGATCATGTGTGTATGAAGTTTTTGAGCCAATTATTGACTACTATTGTTGTTCTTTCGGGTCCTATTCTGGCAGCAGGGTCATCGGAGCAAAGTTCAAAGCAACAAGTTCCACCTGTGATGTATGAGTTCATGGGGACATTCTATCGGCTTCAGCCTTATATGTTCTCGTCAAAGGCCTTCTTAGAAAAAGCCAATGAGAAGGCGATCAAAGAAGGGCTTACAAACCTCAATTCGATTTCTCATCGCTTACCCCATAGTGCTCGTTTATCGACTTCGGCTTTTCAGGTTTCTGCCACTGCGCTTCAGCAACATCTCGACGAACTCAACAGTGCGTTTGGATCGGGTCGCAAAGAATATGCGCGTCGAATGCTTGTCGCGACTATAGATGGATGTTCTTCGTGTCATACACAAGTTCCAGGACGCAATCTTCCCGCATGGACTTTTAGACCTAACGAACTCAAAGGCAATCTCTTCGAAAAAGCTGAGTTCATGTTTGCTGTAAGGCACTACAAAGAAGCGCTGCAGACCTATCAAGAATTTTTAAAGAGTCCCGAAGCCAAGAATTCAGCCAATCTGGCACAGGAGACAGCGCTGAGACGCCAACTCGTTATCTTTGTTCGCGTCTTGAGAGACTACGCAGATGGAATCAAAACTTTTGAAGCCTATTCCAAAGACAAATCTCTTCCCAAACACATGAGAAGAGATGCAGCTGCTTGGGTAAAGGGATTGAGCCAAGTTTCGAAAACTCCACCGCCCAATCCAATGACGGCGACCCTCGCCGAGATTGAGGCCTACGCTGACAAAACGATCCAACCTTTGCTCAGTCAAAAGGGTGCACGATTTGAACCTCAGTCCTTTGTCGCCTTTCTTACCGCTTCGGGTTTGATCTTTGATTACATCAACAATCGTGAAGCCAAAGACGTCAGCCCCAAGCTGCTGCGCTTGCTCGCAGAATGCGACGCTCAGATTAGTCAGGGTTACTTTTTCTCACTCACTGATAATTATCTTCGGGAGTGTATTGTTCGCTACCCTACCTCTCCCGAAGCACGAAAATGCTACGAAGAACTCGAAACATCTTTGACAGCTTCGTATTCTGGATCTGCGGGAACAAACATTCCTGACGAAATCAGTAGTGAGCTCAAACAGCTGCAAAAAATGCTAAAGTAAACGTCTAGAAAGTTTTCATCCACTCAAAGAGAGCGTATCGGTCGGCGTCCATGGCGAGCGCTTGATACGTCTTTTGGGCCGGAAAATTCTCTTTCTCGACATAGAGTCTCAATCCTCGAATATCCCCCCTCGATTCAGCCTTATGCTTGATCTCTTGGTAGATGGCTCTAAAGACTCCACGACGACGCCATTCGGGAATGACATAAACACTATGAATCCACCAGACTTCCCCATTTCTCCAATCGCTCCATTCAGACTGAATGAGCGTTGAAGCAATCACACCGAACTGAGAAGCCTCGGCTACATAATAGTGCCCCCGATGAGAATCTTGGAAGACACGCGCCACACCCTTTTGCACTGTCGAAAGATCTAAAGAAATGTGTTCGGACTCTAGAGCCATGGCCAACTGAAACTCGACAATTTTATCGGCGTCTTCAGCCACTGCCTGTCTGATTTGAAACGAGCTTGATGTCATCACGGATTGAAACCAAACCAGCCCGTCCGCATATCGTCAATGGAACAAAACGAGTGTTCGGTTTAAGATCTCTCGATGCCCATGATCTTTGATCAATTTGAATCTCTTTTAGAGGCAAGGATACTAAAGGTGGCTACTCCAGATGATCCTGCACACGATATTTTGCACTTTCGAAGAGTCGTGGCCCTGGCCAAAAAGCTGGCTCGTGCCGAAAAGGCCGACCTCAATATTGTGGTTCCGGGAGCATGGCTTCATGATCTCGTCGTTATTCCCAAAAACGATCCTCGCCGGTCACAAGCTTCGAGGCTCTCTGCCGCAGCGGCAGAAAAGTTTTTGGACGAGATTGATTATCCTTCTGATCTGCAGGCCGAAATTTTGCACGCCATCGAAGCGCATAGCTTTAGTGCCGCGATCAAACCTCGCACACTCGAAGCGAAGATCGTCCAAGATGCCGATCGACTCGATGGACTTGGGGCCATCGGAATTGCCAGAGTTTTTGCGACGGCGGGGGTATTGAGCCGGCCGTTTTATGCCGATGAAGATCCTTTTTGCGATAAGCGAAAGCCAGAGGATCTCAAGTTTACTCTCGATCATTTTTATCAAAAGCTGTTTCGAACCGTCGAAACTCTTCAAACACTCTCGGGGCGAAAAGAGGGCGAAAAAAGAGCACAGATTATGCGTCGGTATTTGGATGACCTTGCGAAGGAGATCTAAAGAACTCCTCTCAAATTATTTCGTCATTCGATGAAGGCAATGAACAAAAACAATCCTGTTCCAAAAATGATCGCTAAAATAATGAATTCTAGGGGCAACTTAACCATAATTCCATCCACCTTGTAGAATCTGCAAAACACATTCCAATGCGGTCTCGGCGCCAGGCCGCATTAATCCTCACGTCTCTGGCATTTATGCCCGACAAAGCAGGTCCAAACTCCGAAGAGTTTATTGAATTGTGGCTTAAGGTCAGTCGCCTTTTGGGAGATCTGCCACAGGAAAAAATGAGAGGTTGAGCTGGTAGATCTTCTCGGGATGAGTCGATTGAGAAAACTCCTCATTGAGTGATTGAACAAATTCAAAGAGCTTTTTTTTGATCTTTTGTCGTTCTTCGAGAGATACCGATATGGTCAAGCTCTCATACTGTCGCTCCGCTTGAGGAACCGAGTCGAGAGCTCTTAACGACGCCTGAATCACGTCTCGATGAAAATTGTAGATCGAAACAGGCGCAAGGGTCGAAATAGTTTCGAGCATATGACTCGTTCGAAGATACTTGCCCTTCTCCAGTTGAACGAGCTTGAGTTCTTCCATAGTACTGAGGCTCGAATTGAGGTCTGCCTTAGAAAGCCCCAAGGCCTCTGCCATCGTCAATAGGCTTGCTTTCGTCTGAGGCTGAACTAAGGCTTCGTACAAAATAGGGGTAAGCCAGTTAGAGAAGAAATGATACTGATGCGCCTCGATGTTTCGTTTGGATTCAAAGGATCTAAACTGCACGAGTTCATCGAGGACCTTAGATTTTTCTTCGGATGAGGACGCTTGCTGCAGCCGAACCAGCCCTTTAAAGAAATCCGTCTCCTGCGCCCGAAGCTTGAGGGCCTTAGCGAATTTGAGAGCGGCTTTGGGGCTCAGTTCGCGCTGACCAGAAATTACCATGCTGAGATATCCCGAGCTCGCAAGTCCAGCGCGCTTCGCAAAGGCTCGTACCGTCAGGCGCTCCCGCTTCTTAAGATACTTGATCATAGCCGCGAGAAACTCCCGGTAGCTCAAAAAATCATAGATAGAGGGACGTTTAGGCTCCACCTTTCTATTGTACATGTGAGCATTGAGTTCAGTGTCTGAAGAAATAAATTATTTGATTTCAATTACTTAGGCGATCAGCGTTCTCCCTTAAAGACATGTCTTACAAGAGAAAGAAAGATTGAGTGAGCAGCTCCCTTGCCCATGGGACCCATGATATTCTTAGAATGTGAAAACTCGACTCGTTGTTCTCGTGGTTTTGTTTGGATCTTTGCTCGGCGTCAGTACGTTTGCAGGACTCAAAGGCCCCGCCGAGGAAGTGAGTTCGAATTCGCCGGGCGAGCTCAATCAACCCGTCGTCAATACGCCTGTGGTCAGCGAGTGTACCTCTCTCCCAACAGGTCAGGCCAATGTGGATTCTTCGGACGGCACGATATTTTTTAGTATGTTTTCTACGAGCGCAGTGCAATCAGCTGAGCTCTTGAGCGATGGAAGTTCTAGCGCCTTGGTCTATCAGTCGGTGCTGACGGGTAACTTTAGAAAGATAAAAATCACGTTGCCAATCGGCGCCTGCGGGCCCATCCAGCTTCGAGTGAGGCTCGCGAGTGGCCAGGTCTATTGCCCCGCCATCAATTATTCTTGCACAGGAGTCCATGTTTCGACGGGTGCTGATTCTTCCTTCGGGACTGACACTTCTCCCATCAAAACTCCCGGCTATGGGTCCAGCGGCGGATGCAGTCCTCAATTGCAATAAACGCCATTTGTTGACTGAGATTCTCAAATTCAATAGTCACCCGAAATGGAAAATGCGTTGGGTAAATCGGTTGCCGTTTTTTTGTGCATCAATTTAAGCGTTCTCGCTCAGACCTATGAACTCTCGCCCCCACCAGGAGCATCACTTCAGAGACCCGTGGGGGTGAACGCCGCCAGAGTTTGCAGTCGCATTCTCAGTTTTTTTCACTTGGGAAGGCCATTTGTTTCTAAGGCTCATGTATTCGGTCCAGAGACAGGCGTTAAGTTTGCGGGCAAATCGATCAGTGTCTTTCAGTTTTTTAAAACCAAGCAGTTTGTTCCTGCTGACATTCGGTTTTATTGGCAATGGATTCAGACGGGTCGATTTTTTTCGGGCTACACTGATGGTCTTGGGATGCCCTACTACACATCCACAGGTTACTACGAGCCAGGGCTGTTTCAGGCAAAAGCTTCGCACGAGATCGGCGCCCGAGAAGTTTTTATGGGAGAGGACAACAAACTCTATGTGGCCTATTGGACCCCCGAGAGCTTTGTTGTGCGAGGCACTTTGCTAAAAGTCGAAGACTCTACAATCCATATTCAGATGCGAAACGGAGAGATTCGAACGATAACCGCCAGCGATGCCAACGTCCTATTGATCAAACCCTGAAAAGCCAATCGAGGGTTCTTTGTCACAACGAAGCTGTGGCGAAAAAGGCGAAGATTGGCTGGGGAGGTAGGATTCGAACCTACGGATGGCAGAGTCAAAGTCTGCTGACTTACCACTTGTCGACTCCCCAATCCTTGAGAGAACAACTTGGGCAGACTAAAAAGCTTTTTCAGCTTTGTCCATTCTTGAGCCCCGAAAGTGTACGGCAAGCCACGGCCACAAAGCCGCGCTTCCGGAGAGCCCTGCAAGCTCGCTGAGTCGCCTCCCCATTTGCAAAGATCCCAAAAAAGCTCGAACCGGATCCCGACATTCCAGCAGCCAATGCCCCCACTTGGGCGAGCGCCACTTTGATTTTTCGAAGGCTCGGATGCCGCCGAAAAGCGACCGCCTCAAAATCATTCTCGAGAGCGGGAATGTTCCAGCCTCCCGCTTGAAGATAGTCTGGGAGGCCTTTAAATGTGATTCTTGAGCCTTTTCTAAGCCTGTCGAGCTCCTGATAGGCCCATCCGGTGGGTACTGGCTTCTGAGGCGAATGGACCAAGACGATCTCCCAATGAGGCAAGCGAGGAAGCGGTTTACAAATATCCCCTCGCCCGGTGCACCAACTGGGACTGGACTCAAAAAAGAACGGAATATCCGAGCCCAAACCTCGCGCGATACTCCATAGGCGTTTATTTTGACGGACCCTCATTCCGGCGGCTTCGGCCAACATTCTCAACACCGCCGCCGCGTCGCTACTGCCTCCGCCGAGACCTGCACCCGTAGGCACTCGCTTATGGAGCACAATACGACCCTCAAAATATTGCCCAAAGGCTTCGGAAAAAGCCTCGACCGCGCGGATCACGAGGTTCTTTTCGGCAGGCAAATTGAGGCGGGGTCGAACGACTAAATCAATTTTATTTGGGCCAGCGCTCCGTCGTGTGAGTCGCAAATCCAGCTGATCGCCCCAATCGAGAGGCAGCATGAGTGTTTCGAGATCGTGAAAGCCATCCTTTTTGGGCGGGCCAACCCTCAAAATGAGGTTAATCTTTGCCCCCGTCGTAAATCTTTTGTAGATCTTTGGGCCTAAACGCATGCGACCTTTTCGTACACCGAGTGGTCACCACCTGACTAGCCGAGTTTTTTCGGCTCCAATGGCGGGATACACGGATCCGCCCTACCGAATTCTCCTCAAAGAAATGGGAGCGCCTGTCCTTTTTACGGAGATGATTGATTCGCATGCTCTCATTCATCTCAACGACAAGACCATCAAAATGCTGGGTCGGCGGGATCCCGATCTGCATACTCAAATCGCGGCCGGCACCCCCATTCTTGCTGAGCGAGCAACGGATGTCCTTCTTTCCCAAAGCACCGCGGGCCTCAATCTCAATATGGGATGCCCGGCCAAAAAGGTGGTGAGTTGCGGAGGTGGGAGCAATCTCCTCAGAGCTCCCGATCTCATCAAAGATATTTGTAAGATTGTTCGCCAAAAAACCGAAGGTCTCCCATTTTCGGTCAAATTTAGATCGGGATGGAATTCTGAATCCCTCAACTTTGAGGAAGTCGGCAAAATCTACGAAGGTGAGGGCGTTGATTTCATTATGCTGCACTCCCGAACACGTGCGCAGTCGTTTTCAGGCAAAGCTGATTGGTCGCATATTCGACGGCTCAAGGAACTCCTCAAGATTCCTGTGATTGGTAACGGCGACATTGTGAGTTACGAAACCGCTCGGGCGATGGTGCAGGAAACAAATTGTGATGGAGTCGGTATTGGGAGAGGAGCCGTCGGTAATCCTTGGCTCTATCATCAGGCCGAAAGAGCAGTTCATGGTCTGCCCCCGCTCGTTGAACCCTCTCCCGAGGAGAGACTTCGAGTTATTACTCGTCACTACGAACTCGCCCTCGAATACTACGGCCCCTTTTTAGCACCGCATATTATTCGAAAGCATTTGGTTGGCTATATGAAGGGACTTCCTGGACACAAAGGAATCAAAGAGCAGCTCTTTCTTTCCAATTCCCTCGGGCTCGATCAGCTCAAAAATATCTTGGGAGATTATTTCGAAAACTTAATAAAGGCTCTTCGCCTTCCATCTCTGGAAACCGAAGAGCCTTGTGCAGTTTTGGGAGGAAAATAGAAAGCACTCTGTAGCACGGCACTTTCTATCCCGAAACATCCCCCTCATAAGTATCTGAAATAACTAATTATTCTCGATCGCCAAAGGGTAGGAACGGTACATTGGGATCAGACTTTCGGCGGCGTCGAAACAAGATCAGTTCTTCGACAAGGCCACCCAGAAAATAAAGAATAAACAAAACAAAGAGAGCTTCTTCTCTAAATACAAAAATCGAAATCAATCCAAACAGGATGATCAAAAAATACTGAAGTGGATGCTTATTAAAATCCATCTCCTTAAAGGTTCTGAATCTCACATTTGAGACCATCAAAAGAGCTAAACAAATCGTCACCACGAGAACTGCGTAAGAAAATGCTTCGCCCTCCAAAAAGCGCTGCAAAATGATCATAGTGACGCCGAGTCCTGTCGCGGCGATGGGCGAAGACATCCCTTTAAAATATTTTTTAGACTGAGGCTCTTGTTTGGTGACATTAAATCTCGCAAGGCGCAAACCCGCACACGTCAAAAACATAAAGGCTCCCAGCCAGCCCAAACGCTCAAGTGCAATGAGCGCAAATCCATAAGCCAAGACGGCCGGAGCAATCCCAAACGAGACCATGTCTGCAATGGAATCAAATTGAACTCCAAAGGCTGATTCCACGCGCATCAATCTCGCCAGTCGTCCGTCTAAATTATCAAAGACTCCGGCCAAGATGAGCGCAAAAACAGCGGGAGTAAAATAGCTCGTGCCATCTCTCACTCCTTGGAGTGTATAAATAATCGAATAAAATCCCAAAAAGAGAGCCATCGAGGTGACCAGAGAAGGAACCACATAGACACCTCGCCGAGGAGCTTTTCGCTTTTCGACTTCGCCAAATTCAATTTGTCCGGGTTTCTTTGTCACTCGGCTCAGATCTTAGGAAAAATGATCGTTAGAATAAACAGGAACAATCTCATTTATATCAGAAAGTTTCTCAAAATCCTGCGCACTCAAGAGCTTCAAATCAGGATGATCGGCTTCGGGCTGGGATTCTTTTGTCTTTTTGAGCAGATCCCCTGAAGAAAACTTAAACAATGGAATCTGCGCGGAAAAGGCCCAAATCTTAGCGACCGTCACACCAATTCTGAGGCCTGTATAGGATCCAGGTCCGATCCCGACGGCGATCTCAGTAATCTCCTTTTTGGGAATCTGATGATAATCCAAAATTTCCTGAAGAACTTCAAAGAGCTGTTTGGATTGCGACTGGGCCTCGGCCTTTTCTATCGTAGCGATCCAACCGCCTTCACCCAAAATTCCGCAGACGACCCATTCTGTCGACGTATCAAAAACGAGTCGCTTCATGAAAAGAGTTTCACGATCGAATCAATCCAACCGTATCGCTGAAAATCATTAAAAATGACGAGAGCAAACAGGAGGAGCAAAACAAAAACACCTACCTGCATCGCTACTTCCATGACTTTTAAACTCACGGGCCTTCCTCGAATCCACTCAATCAAAAAGAATGTCGCATGACCTCCGTCCAAGACGGGAATGGGAAACAAATTCACAATTCCTAAAGAGATCGACAAAAGTGCCAGCGTTGAAAAGAAAGAGATCCAACCATGTGTGCCCCCTCCCGCCATTCGGTAAGAATTGCCCGCCACTTTGTAAATCATGATCGGACTTCCGAGAAGCTTGATGGAGAGTTCTCCCGTCATCAGTTTAAACATCGCTTCCATCGTCATCGTGGTTGTGTCCCAGGTCTGCGTGACCCCGCGTTTGATCCACGCCAATGGGTTTGATGATCGTTCGATATAAAACTCTGTGTCGATCAGTGCTTTGGGAGACACGCCAATTCTAAAAGCCGCATCTCTCGCCAATGGATTGTCCTTGCCCATCACGGGGTCATCGACCGTGGTTCGCTCTGGCACAATGGATGCCTTGAGCATTTTACCGTCTCGACTCCACTCCACATCAATGGCTTTCCCCTCTGAGCTCTTAATGAGCTGAGAGACTTCGTCCCAGCGTGTGAGTTTCTTTCCATTGAGTGAAACAATTCGGTCATCCACCTGAATTCCCGCACGTGCTGCGGGATTATCTTTTTCTACATGTCCCAAAACCAGCAAGGGGCTCACGAGTCCAATGCGCTCAGAAACCGACTTTTTGCCCGCTGGAATAGTCAAAGTAATCTGTTTTTGCTCGCCACCTCTCGACACCAAGAGACGCACATCGCCCGTTTGAGATTCGAGAGCATCCACAAACTGATTGTGAGTTCTTAAAGGCACATCATTGATCTGAAGCACTCGATCAAATTTTTGGAGCCCGGCCTGAGCCACAATCGACTCAGTTCCTTCAAAGTAAATTTGCGGAATAATATATTCGGGTCCAACGCCGACTCTTCCAATTTTGACATCTTGTCCAAATCGATTTTTGCCATCCGAAAGTTCGGGCGTGACTTTGACATCCAGAGCTTCAAACTGAAGGGCTTTGGGATTGAGGCGTTCGATCTTAAAAACGAGTTCTTGATTAGCTGACTCCTGAACGGTCTTTTCGACTTCGCTCCATTTGACAATGGGACGGCCGTTGACCTCCAAGACCTTGTCACCCGTAACAAAGCCGGCACGACTTGCAGGCATCGCTTCTTGCAAAGTTCCAATCGTCGGAGCCACATGAGGGACTCCGACTGCCAGCATCGATCCAAAAATAAAAATCGGCAGGAGGAGATTAAATACAGGCCCACCAAAAACCACCAATAGCTTTGCAGGTGGTTTTTGAGTCAAAAAGCCACGCTTCTTTTCTTCTTCCGAATATTCTTTGGAGGGATCATCACCCGACATTTTGACGTAGCCACCGAGCGGCAAAAGCCCGATTCGGTATTCGGTTTCGCCGTAACGAAATGATGCCAAACTCGGCCCCATTCCAATCGAAAACCTCTCCACCCGAATGCCAACCCATTTGGCCATCAGGTAGTGACCCAGTTCATGAATGAAAACGAGTACAAAGAATAAAAGTGCAAAAAAGCCTACATCCAAAAACCAATTCATAATCAAAATCATCGCAGGTTTTTTAGCGAGCGTCGACGATGGAATTGACTGGCTGAGAGCCCAATAGAACCGGGGCTTTGGCGCCACCCCATGACCCCTCCACCCATCGTTTTACCGTGCGATCGAGCTCAATCACCTCGCTCAGTGAATAGGCAGACTGAGTTTTGAACTGCTCTAAAGAAGATTCGACGATCTCAGGAATCTCCACAAAAGAAATCTGGTCTTTCAAAAACAAATCCACCGCCACCTCATTGGCCGCATTCAATACAAGTGCGCCTTGGCTTCCGTAGCGATCAAAATTCATCGCGAGTTTGAGGCATTTAAATTTGTCGAGATCAGGGCTTTCAAAATTCAATCGACCAATTTTAACTAAATCAAACGGGGTCTCAAAATGAACAGCCAATCGATCGGGATAATTAAGAGCCAAAGAAATAGGAATTCTCATATCCGAATTTCCCAGCTGAGCCATAAAAGATCCGTCGACGTATTCCACAAGGGAGTGGACAATGCTCTCAGGATGAATAACGACTTTTAATTGATCGCGATGAATACGAAACAATCGTAATGCCTCAATGTACTCGAGGCCTTTGTTCATCATCGTGGCCGAATCAATTGTAATCTTAGAGCCCATCACCCAGTTGGGATGCTTGAGAGCTTCTGATTTTGTAATCTTCGAAAAACTCGATAGCTCCCGTGTTCGAAAAGGCCCACCACTCCCAGTCAAAATGATATTTTTGACTGACGAGAGTTTGTTTCCCATCAGGGCCTGAAAAATTGCCGAGTGCTCTGAGTCGACGGGAACGAGCGACGAACGAGACTGCTCGACCGCTTCCATAATGAAGCTCCCGGCCATGACTAAAATTTCTTTATTGGCGATACCCACGACTGGAACCGACTGGAGCACTGCCTGCAAAGTGGCTTCCAATCCATGCGTCCCCATCATCGCCGAGATCACCACATCAGGACGGGCCAATTCGACAATCTGGCGGTGGCCTTCCGTCCCCGCAAAAACAACGGGACCTGAGGACTTGGGCAACAAAAGTCGGAGCGCCGAGGCCAAACCCTCGTTCGCGACACTCACAAAACGCGGTGAAAATTCTTCGACCTGCTGTTTTAAAACTTCGATTGAGGATCCTGCAGAGAGTCCCACCACATCAAAGAGATCTCGATTGTCCCGAATCAAATTGAGAGTGTTGGTTCCTACGCTTCCGGTAGAACCTAAAATCGAGATTCGCTTTTTGTGTGGATGAACAGCCACTAAATAAAACCTCCGCGAACCACTATGTAAAAGAAGACGGGCACGCTCGCAAACAAAAGTGCATCAAATCGATCCAAAACTCCACCATGGGCTCCAAACCAAGTGCCTGAATCCTTCACCCCAAAATTGCGCTTGAGCATTGACTCAAACAGGTCTCCAAAAGTCCCAATGATTCCAACCACAAGAGCCAAAGCCATAGATTTGATCAATCCGGGGGTCTGATAGTCGAGATTGTGGAAAACCAAATGAAACACAGCACCCATCGCCATGGCCCCTAAGAGTCCTCCCCAAAAGCCTTCGAAAGTTTTCTTGGGACTCAAGTTCTGAAAAAACGCCGTCCGCCCCCAAAACTTGCCAAAAAAGTAAGCGACTGAGTCCGAAGCACCCACCACAAACATCAAAAACCAAATCGCTTCACGTCCTCCTGGAGTCGAGCGCAAGCTCCAAAACATCACAAACAGGCCAGTGAGATAAATGAATCCAAAAAAATAAAATCCCAATTTTTTGGTGAGATACTCAAAATTCTTTCGTCTCACCATACTCAAAATAACATAGCCCTGCAGGACCGCGGCCATCGTGGCGGCGGACCAAGTGACGGGATAGCCCAAAAAATAGAGAAGCGGCGGAGAGCTCCCGAGCAAGATCACAAGACCTCGCTCCCAAGCTTCTTTCAAGTCCTTGGGATCTCCTCGAAACTGCAAAAACTCATACCAAGCCCCCGCCAACAAGACGGTGACGACGAGTGTAAAGAGTCTGGCGTCAAACACGCTCAGCAACAACAGCGGAAAATAAATGGCGGCAACCAAAATACGCGCCTGCATTGGACTCATACGGCTCTCCCCTTCGCTTCGACTGGCGCCTGAAGTGCTCCAAAGCGCCGCTCTCGCTCCTGATAAGCCTGGAGCGCGAGATCTAAATCTTCAGTCGTAAACTCCGGCCAGGCTTTTTCTGTAAAATAAAGTTCTGAATACGCAGATTGCCACGTCAAAAAATTCGAAGTCCTAAACTCGCCACTTGTACGAATAATCAAATCCGGATCTGGCTGACCAGAGGTCCATAAATACTTGGAGACCAAGTCTTCGCTGATCTCCTCTGATTTCAAATCTCCTGATTGTACCTCTTTTGCGATCTGCCTCATCGCCTGAACCAAATCGGCTCGTCCGCCATATCCCAAGGCGAGCTGCAAAATCATCCCGCTATTTTTTTTGGTGAGTTCGATCGTGGCCAGAAGCTCTTTCTGCGCTGCCACCGGAAATCCCGAAAGATCTCCAATCACTCGCATTCGAATATTGTTCTTCATCAAAACCGCACGTTCACGAATCGCGTAGATTCTGAGCAGGGCCATCAAAAGCTCAACTTCAGCTCGAGGTCTGGCCCAATTTTCTTTTGAAAATGCGTAAAGAGTCAGAATCTCAACCCCAAGGTTGGAGGCATGAGTTCCAATTTTGCGGACATTCTTTGAACCCACCCGATGGCCTTCGATGCGAGGCAGGCGGCGACTTTGCGCCCATCGCCCGTTGCCATCCATAATAATTCCAATATGTCGTGGGAGGCGCTGGTTCATTTGAGTCAAATTCCTCCGCAGTCAGCGCCAAACTTAAATCGTCATGATTTCTTGAGACTTCTTCGTGGCAATTTCATCGACCGATTTAGTGGCCTCATCTGTATGCTTTTGCACCTGTTCTTGATGCCGACGAGAATCATCCTCAGACAAAGTCTTGGCCTTTTCGAGAGCCTTGATGCCTTCATTGGCTTTTTGTCGGTTTTGGCGAATCGCGACTTTGGACTCTTCGGTCATTTTATTTACAGATTTTACAAGATCCTTTCGGCGTTCCTCGGTCAACGCAGGAACAACGAGTCTAATAATCTTGCCGTCATTTTGGGGATTCAATCCCAAATCACTTTGATTAATCGCTTTCTCGATATCGCCCAAAATAGAAGTATCCCAAGGCGCAATGACGATGGTTCGTGCATCAGGCGTAGAAACATTGCCCACTTGATTGAGAGGAGAAGTCTGGCCGTAATAACTCACCCGAATTCCTTCGAGCAGCGCTGGCGTTGCCTTACCCGCGCGCACACGAGCTAATTCTTTTTTTAGATTGTCGACGCACTTTTGATTCGCATCTTTAAAAACTTTGATGACTTCTTCGACTGACATCACTCACCTCTTTTTGCCGTTCAAATCTCTCACGACAGTCCCGATCTGCTCTCCCAGAACCGCCTTCCGAATATTCTGTGGTTCATTGAGTCCAAAGACCAAGATAGGCAATCCATGATCCATACAAAGAGAGATGGCTGTTGCATCCATCACCTCAAGGCCTCGCTGCAAAACATCCAAATACGTGAGTTCATCAAACTTCACCGCATTCTTATGTTTGACAGGATCTTTGTCGTAAACTCCATCCACCTTGGTCGCTTTGAGTACGATGTCTGCTTCGATTTCCATCGCCCGCAAACTCGCCGCCGTATCGGTTGTAAAATAAGGATTTCCGGTACCCGCTGCAAAAATCACGACCCGCCCTTTTTCTAAATGCCGAATCGCACGTCGCCGAATATATGGCTCCGCCACAGCGTCCATCCGAAGTGCGGCCATGACTCGGGTATAAACATTCTTTTTTTCTAAATGATCCTGAAGCGCCAAAGAATTCATCACTGTCGCGAGCATGCCCATATAGTCAGCACTCGCTCGATCCATTCCGGCAGACGCACCCGAAATCCCTCTAAAAATATTGCCTCCGCCGATGACGATTGCAATCTCTACACCCGCTTCGAGTACAGTTTTGATTTCGCTCGAAATACGATCGATCACTTTGGGGTCGATGCCATAGGGCTGAGATCCCATAAAGGCCTCGCCCGATAGCTTCAAAAGGACACGCTTATATTTTAATTTTTGTTTAGAGCCTGACGATGAACCTGATGCAGCTTTCGCGCCCACAGATTTAGGCTTCTCCCGCTCGTCCCAATTCGAATCTGACGAAGCGGCTAATCATCATATTTTCGCCCAACTTTCCGACAGTTTCTTTGAGATATTGCTGAATCTTGATGTCAGGATTTTTGATGAAAGGCTGCTCCAACAAACAAGCCTCTTCAAAGAATTTCTCTACTTTGCCCTCAACAATCTTGGGCAAAACGGCCTCAGGTTTTCCAGACTGCTTGGCTTGATCCAAAAAGATCTCGCGTTCACGAGTCAAAATATCGCCGGGAACTTTTTCACGGCTCAAAAACCGAGGATTTGCAGCGGCCACATGCATGGCGATATCTTTGCAAAACGCCTGAAAGTTTTCGTTTCGTGCCACGAAGTCGGTTTCGCAATTGATTTCGACCAATACGCCGATCTTGCCGCCCGCATGAATATAAGAGGTAATGCCGCCCTGCTTGGCTTCTCGACCCGCCTTCTTTTCGGCAGAAGCGATTCCCTTCTTACGCAAAAAGTCGATGGCCTTTTCCATATCACCACCGGCTTCCACCAGGGCGTTTTTGCAATCCATCATTCCCGCGCCCGTTTTTTCACGGAGCTTTGCGACTTCGGTCGCGGTGGGCTGAGCGCTCATTATGCCTTATCTCCTTCTTTCGCAGGTGTCGTCTCTACAGAAACTTGAGGACGTCGGCCTCCTGACTTTTTGTTCCCCTGCTTGTCGCCGCCCTTATCATCACCCGCGCCACTGCGTCGGATGTGGTCTTCACGAACTTTGAGACCTTCCACAATCGCGTCTGCCACCTTTGAGGTGAAGAGTTTGATCGAGCGAATGGAATCATCGTTTCCAGGAACAACATAATCGATTCCTTGAGGGTCGCAGTTCGTATCGACAATCGCAAAGATTGGAATGTTCATCGCGCGAGCTTCATTGACAGCGATGTATTCTCGATTGGGATCGATCACAAAAAGAGCTCCAGGAACTTCGACCATGTCGCGAATTCCACTCAACTGAGCTTCGAGCTTTCCTCGCTTCTTCTCGAGGCTCAAAATTTCTTTTTTCTTACGAATGCCGTAGCTTTTTTCTTCGGCCATCTTTTGCAAGGTCTTCATCGTATTGATGGAGCGTTTGACGGTATGAAAATTCGTCAAGGTTCCACCGATCCATCGCTCGGTGCAGTAGTACTGCTGAGCTCGAGTCGACTCGTCTCGAATAATATCTTGAGCTTGTCGCTTCGTTCCTACGAAGAGAATTTTTTGACCAGTCGAAGCAATTCGTCGAATCGCATCCAAGGCCTCACGAAATTTGGTCGCCGTTTTCTGGAGATTGATAATGTAAACTCCATTGCGAGCATCGTGGATAAAGGGTTTCATTCGGGGATTCCATTTGGCTGTTTGATGGCCAAAATGAACACCGGCTTCAATCAATTCTCGAACTGAAACGCCTACTTTTTCATCACTTAAAGCGGTTGCAGGACCCATTTTTACCAGGACTCCTTTCGTCTACTGTTAACTTAAAACAGCTACAGAGCCCCTCCCGCGCTGTCAAAGGTCGAAAACCTCAAAAAATAATCCGGACCCGATGGGGAGCTGCCTTCGCCAAAAAAATGCTGAGGATTCTAGAGGCAAAATTGGAACGCCGAAGCGATCGCCCCCAGCTGCTTTTGGCTCCAAAAAACCCTTTTATTGGCCTTTGGGAGCCTGAGGCTTAGCGCCTGAAGGCTTACCTTCCGCGGTTCGAACAGACGAAGGTGCTTTGGTCGTTGACTTCGATGTCTTGGGGCTTTCCTTTTTGGGAGCCTCTTTGGACTTTGCTGCCGCATCCTCGAGTTTACGAATCTGGCCCCGCAACTCCTTAATCAAGTCTTCGTACGTACGTCGCAGTCGAGCTTCTTTGTCTGCAAAGTCCTTTTCGAGAGCCATAGTCTTGTCTGCATAGTCTTTGTCCTTGGCTTTAAACTCAGTTTCGACCACGCGAAGGCGAGCGACTTCTTTGGAAAGCTCGGTATTTCGATCGACGAGTTCTTGAGTCAAGAGATCCAAAGATTGAGACTGCTCCTTGAGCTGCAAAAAGGCATTTGGGTCACATTCTGACGCATTAGCCTCAACTTCTTTGAGCTTATCTTGAGTCTCTTTGAGGCGAGTCTGCTGATCATCAAATTGTTGTTTGGGAACACAAGCCCCAGCCAGGATAATGAGCGAGCACAATGCCCATGCATTTTTCATAGTGCTTCAAGATATCGACTGAAGGCTGCAAGGGGCAAGAGTAAATGGTTAAGGGGGGGCTAGTTCTAAAGATTCGCCTTAAAAGTCTGAATGTCGCTCCAAAGCTTGTGAGAATCAGTTAACTGAAACGCCTGCCATCCACGCTGGCGAGCAGCTTCCACATTGTCGAGACGGTCATCGACAAAAAACGTGCGCGACGGCTCCAGCTCAAATCTCGCCTCTGCCAGAGCGTAGAATCGAGCATCGGGTTTGATGAGCTTTTCGACGCCCGAAACCAGAATCTGATCAAAGCATCCAAAAAAACCATAGTGCGCTTGCGCTATGGGGAAGGTTTGAGCGGACCAATTGGTAAGACCATAGAGACGATGACCTTCGGCCTTAAGAGATTGAAGAACTCTGACATTTCCCTCCAGGGGCTGCGAAATACTCTCCAAAAATCGAGGCAAAAAGAGTTCTGCAGCGGAGCGATCCTCAAGTGAATGGTTGCTCAAATATTCTGCCCACAGATCCTCAAACGATTCTCCAGCATCTGCTCGCAAATTCCACTCGCTGAATCGTACACGAGTCAAAAAGCTCTCCATTTCATTCTCAGATCTAAAAATTTTTCGATAAAGATGCCGAGGATTCCAATCGACAAGAACTCCCCCAAAATCAAATACAAAACTTGGAGGGAGTTGAGACATACATCAGCGAGAAGAGACGAGGGGCGCAAGACCGATAAGACTCTTGAGATCCGAATCGGTCAGCATGACGCCGATCCCAGCAAAATAATTGCGACGACCGCCTTCGACAATCATATCATCCACTCCGCCTCGGATTTTGAGGATCTTCCAAAGAGTAAGAGCCGAATAAAGCCGTAAGTGTGGGTTGGTTTCTCGAGAGAAATCAAAAAAGTCTGCACCCAAACTCAAGTGATCACGAAACAAATGATACTCAAGCCCAAAACCACCCGTCGACTGCATGAGTCCTGCCTTCAACGTCAGATCATAAAACCGTCGAGCAAAGAGAGCTGTAAAACTAAACTGTGTTTTGCGCTCTTCTTCGATTCTTCTCGTTGTCAGAGGAGGATCCCCAGCACCGACATTGCCCTCTCCACTATCGGTAATCGTTGTCTTTGCCGAATTGAGTTCGAGAGGGCCACTGGTAAACTCGAACAGAAAGTACTTATCAAAATTGGGTTGGATTCTAAATGAAGCGGTCGACTGCAGTTGACTTGATGTTCCGAGATAGTCTCCTCTGAAACCCACGGCGACTTCGAGCTTTCGCACACGAGAGACAAAGTCGTTGATTCCATCCAGCGTGTCGTTGACCTTTTCAACAGTCGTATCGTCATTGATGAGCTTGCCGATCGTCCCTTCGCCACGATCAATTTTGGCCACGATTCGATCGAGGCCAGAAATCGTATTGTCGATCTTGTTGGAGAGCCCATTAAAGTCTTTGACGACATCCCGCAGCTGAGGATCTGCAGACTCGACAAAAGACTTAATCATATCGGACGTCGATTTGAGGTTTGAAATGGTGGCTTTGAGCTCACCGTCATTGAGCATTTTTGTGAACGTATGCACATTTTTGACGATCTCATCCAAATCCTTGCGATTGCTCTGGACCAAAGTGCGCAGATCCTCACTCACGAGTGTGACGTTTTCGATAATATCTTGAATGCTGGGCTTTCCTTCGCCCCCTTTGAGAAGATCTTTTACAGCCTGTGCCACATCATTGAAATTTTGCATCGCCGTGTCAAAGTCCCCCGCAGACGATTGAGCTTCTACCGATCCGCCATCCGGAATCTCGGGCATCTTGCCGCCGCCTCCAATGGCAATGATCTTTTCGCCCAAAATCCCGCGGCTCTTTAAAACAATTTGAGAATCTTGGTAGAGTTTGACGTCTCGATCGATCTTGGTGACGACATAGACTCTGTTGCCGTCCAAATAGATCCGATCCACGAGACCCACTCGAATCCCCGAGTATTCAACCCCTGTTCGAGGCAGGAGGCCCGAAACATCTGGAAAGAGCATCGTGATCGTCTTACGGCCCTTAAAGCTGAAACCTGATCGATTGATTTGAGTGGTTAAAAAAATCAGACCCGCAATAGCAACGGCCACAAAAATGCCCACTTTGGCTTCGATCGGAAACTTTTTGTCGCTCACGCCTCAACCCCCTCCACGATCGAAAGCCCGGGCTGAATAAATGCCCGAACCGTGGGGTCCTGAGAACGAATAATCTCGTGAGGCGTGCCCTCAAACACAATAACGCCATCGTGAAGCATTGCGACTTTATTGGCAATCCTGAGTGTCGCCCGGATATCGTGGGAGATAATAATCGTCGTTCCATTTAAGTGCTGCTGCGTTGACACAATGAGATCATCAATGGCCTTAGACATCACCGGATCCAAACCCGTCGTGGGTTCATCGTATAAAACGATCTCGGGATCCATCACGATCGCTCGAGCGAGACCCACCCGTTTACGCATCCCGCCAGAAAGTTCAGAGGGCAGCTTTCGCTCCACGCCGGGTAGTCCGACCTGTAAAAGTTTTTGCGCGACCAGCTCGGCCACTCGGTCTTCGCTCATTTCGGGGCGATGTTCTCTCAGAGGAAAGGCAATGTTTTCGTACACATTCATCGAATCAAAAAGAGCCGCATCCTGAAACAGCATTCCAAATCTCATGCGGGCCAACTTGAGTTCTTCGGGATTGAGCGTGAAGAGATTTTTGCCATCCAAATAAATTCCGCCTTCGTCGGGATGCATGAGGCCAATGATATGCTTGAGCATGACGGACTTGCCGCATCCAGAGCCTCCGATAATGACAGTGATCTGGCCTCTCGGAATTTTGAGAGTGAGTCCTTTTAACACTCGCTGAGCGCGAAAGGACTTTCGAAGGCCACGAATCTCAAGAACAGAGTCTCGATCTTGTTTTGAAATTCCTTCAGACCCTTTTGCCAAACTCAAACTCCCTTAAAACATCAGCGCCGTTAAGAAATAATCCGCCACCAAAATTGTCACTGAGGAAATCACCACAGCTTCGGTGGTCGCGCGCCCCACTCCTTCGGCTCCGCCACCCGTCAAAAATCCCTTACGGCACCCGACGACGGCCACAATGATTCCAAAGGCCGCAGCTTTGACGAGACCATTCCACAAATCCTCGTCTTTGACATAGGTCTGCATCTTGTCAAAAAAAGTAGCCTCATTGATTTCGAGTAGTCCCACACCAATGACATAAGATCCAAAAATCCCTGCGACATTGAAGAGAATATTGAGGAGCGGCAGCATCATAAAAGACGCCATGATCCGAGGCATAATGAGATAGCTCACGGGATCAACGGCCATGACTTCGAGAGCATCAATCTGCTGAGTGACTCGCATGGTGCCGATATGCGCAGCCATCGCACTTCCGCAGCGAGCCGCCACCATGAGACCCGACATGACTGGACCTAGCTCTCTAAATAAGGAGAGCGCCACAACAGCTCCTGTGATTCCTTCAGCATTGAGTAGACGAAAAGCCTTTCCGCTCTGAAGAGCCAAGACCGCACCAGTAAACAGACCCGTCAGCAAAATAATAAAGCTCGAATTGACTCCGATGCTTTCCATTTCTTTAAAAATCATTTTGCCTCTAAACGGCCGGGTAAAAACCGCTCTGACGCCGTCGACAAACGTCACAATGAAGCCACCGAGCTCCGCAAAAAAAACTTGAGTCTTGAGCACTAAACTCATCGGCGAGCCTCTTTGATCCAAAGACGAGGAATGCGTTTGGCGATTCGAAGATTGAGCTCATAGGCTTCTACGATATTGGATTGAAGAAGTGAGTTGGGAAACCGTCCCCAAAAGGCGACTCGATCGCCCCTCTTTAGATCTCCACCCTTGGCCCGCACCATCACCATATCCATACAAATCGCGCCGCAAACGATCAATGAACCTTTACGCTTTCCGCTTTTTGCTCTCCAATCCGGATGCAGATGAGAACGATAGATTTTTGAAATCCCATCGGCATAACCCAAAGGGACAACCCCATAGGTCTCCGACTTTTTGGGTTTGTACAAGTGACTGTAACTAATCCCCTCGCCGAGCGCTGCCTTCTTCACCAGCCCCACTTCAGAAACGAGTTCCAAAACCGGCTTCAGGCCCCATCGATCCTTAATGCCATTGGGAAGATATCCATACAGTGCAAGGCCAGGTCTGACGAGATTGGCGACTTCACTCATCAGTCCTTTTGAAACTCGATTGGAACCAAAGAGAGCCGCGGAGTTTTCGGTGTGAACATAATGAGGACGCACGCCTTCGGACCAAAACCAGCGCAAACCCTCTTCAAAAATGCGAACCTGGCGATGAAAAATTGCATCCGAACACGTCGCGTAGTGCGTGAGGAGCCCCTCAAGTCGACGAGGATTCTGCGAAAGCAATTGGAGGGCCTCTGGCCAAACATCCGGCTTAAGGCCCAAGCGATTCATCCCAGAATCGAGCTTGAGATGGAGAGGAATCGTCTTATGGGGCAAAAGAATTTTGAGCGCTTGAAGATCATTGACGGATATCTTGAGCCGGAATTTTTTGATGGTTTCGATCGTCCGAGGAGTCCATTCAAACGTTCCTCCTAAAACCAGAATCTCACTGGTTGAAGAAAGCTTACGAGCCTCGATGCCCTCTTCAAGGGTCGCCACGGCAAAGTGTTTGACCCCTTGGCGCTTGAGCTCGGGCAATATGAGCTGCATATCGTGGCCATAGGCATCGGCCTTCACAATCGCCATCACAGCTGTGTCAGAACGATGAAGCCTCGTTTGCGCTCGAATCTGCTCCCGCACCTTGCCCAGGTTATGTGCAAGAGCACGACGAGAAAGCTCTGCCATCGCGGGTCGAAGGAGGTGAGGAGAAACCATAAAGCGCTCTCATTCAATACGTCTTCAAATGGACTTGCAATGATTTGAAGGCATCGGCTTAAAGGTCATTACATGGCCACTCAGCCCCACAAAGCCGGTTCCGAAATCAAATATCACTGCCCCCGCTGCGAACTCGATCTTTGGCACACCGTCATTGCTGTGACTGGAGGCCAGCCTGCACGAGTTCGTTGTAATACCTGTAAGAGCGAAAGAAACTACAAAGCCCCACGATTGTCAGGCGGTAGTGACCGTCCCACACCTCGCGCCATCACTCGCACCAAAGTCGTGGGCGCTCATCCCGATCTCTATCAACAAAAACTGAGAGCGTTGGTGATGAAGTCTCCTAAGCCCTACCGAATTGACGCGGCCTTTGAGGTCGATGATCTCATCGACCATATCAAGTTTGGACGAGGGGTGGTTTTAAAATTGATTCATCCTGATCGAATGGATGTTTTGTTCCAAGACGAATCTCGCACACTCGTTTGCAAGCTTCCCGCTTAAGCCGCATGGCGAAACCTTGACTTGAGCTTAATCATATTGATGAAACCTTGAGCGGAAGCGCTCTCACACCCCCTTTACAATTGAGGATAAAGGGGGATTCGAGCGATGTTTCACAGAATATTTGATCCAGCTCTTATCAAGTTGCGAGCCCATCAAGCTCGCACAAAGAGATTTGAGCCCAAAGTTTCTATCGCCCTAGAAACTGACCGCTATCTCATCAAAACAGCCGAAACCGAATCCGAGTTTTCTCAGGTCTTACGACTGCGATATGAAGTTTTTCTAAAGGAAGGGCTCCATAAACGCTCTCCCATCACCGTCGATGTCGACCGATATGATTTTTATGCAGACCACTTATTGATTATCGAAAAGCACAGTCGACGCATTGTGGGAACCTACCGACTCCTGAGCAGCCTCTTCACCAAAGAGTTTTATTCGGAGTCAGAGTTTAAGATGAATTCCCTTCTCGCCCTCGATGGAAACAAACTCGAACTAGGTCGAGCGTGTACTGCCAAAGACTTTCGCTCCGGAATTGCCATCACTCTGCTTTGGAGAGGACTCGCCAAATACATCGCCGCGACGCAGTCTCAGTTTTTGTTTGGGTGCGCCAGCATCAAAGTCATGGATCCTGTGATCATTGCGCGACTCACCAAGTGGATGATCCTCAATGACAAAATGGATCGGCAGACCCTTGGCGTAGAGCCCATCGGCCGATTTCGAATTCCAAATCTTCATGCGCTCATCGAATCCGAATCTGTCTCGACTGAGGATTCTGAAATCGAAAAACTCATTCCATCTTTGCTGCATGCTTACTTTAAAGCGGGGGCTAAAGTTTCAGGGACTCCCGCACTCGATCGATCCTTTAAGTGTATCGATTTTCTGACCGTGCTCGATACAAAGCAAATCTCTGAATCATTCGAAAGGAAATACCAAATATGCTGAGAACGACCTGGAAAGCCTTTCAACTCGCTACACTTATCTTGAAACATTTTGCATACGGCCTTTATGCGTTTTCGATGTTTGACGATGAGCATGATCGCCGAGATTTTTTGATACGTATGCTTTCGCGTTCTAGCCGAGAAGCCCTCAAAATTCTTGGCATTCAAGTCACTCTGAGCGACCCCTTACAAAGCCTCAATCAATCTTCAAACTACGTCCTCGCCTCCAATCACCTCTCCTATCTTGATGTCATGGTGATCTCCGCGTTTATGCCAGCCGCCTTTGTGACATCGATGGAAGTTCGGGAGACGCCGTTTCTCGGAAAGGTATGTCTTTATGGCGGGAGCTTTTTTGTCGAAAGAAGAAGATCTCATCAGGTTCGCCGAGAGCTCAGGGACCTCAAGCGCAACCTGAAACAAGGCCTCAATATAGTCATTTTTCCTGAAGCCACTTCAACAGACGGTTCAAGTCTGCGTCCCTTTAAACGAGGTCTCCTTGCCGCCGCAAAACACTCTCAAGTTCCTGTTCTCCCTCTTTGTCTCAACTATCGACGGGTCAATGGCGAAGACGTCAACAAAACATCGAGAGATGTCATCTTTTACTATGGAGAAATGAAGTTTTTTCCTCACCTCATGCGCTTACTGGCGTCGCGATCGATCGAAGTCGAGCTCAAAATTTTGGAATCCATCCCTTGCCAGCAGCCGCTGGATGCAGACTTCGAGCCCACGAGCATAGCATTTGAACGAGTTTACTCTGCCTATGTCCCGATTGGAGCTGTTTGAGTTCGATAGACGATGCAATCACCCTCTTCGTCTGTGAGTTTAAGAATATTATCTACAAGTAGATAACTGATGCGCGTCTTGACACCGACCATGTTTGGCAAATCCCCTTCACAACTCAGGCCGGTTTGATCCACGGCACTGATTCGAGATTCAAAACTCTCGCTTGTGAGATTGTAAATGCTTCCTATCGTGGAGTATCGACAATCCCCTAAGGCGAGACTCGTAGAAATTTCAGATCGAGAAATGAAGAGTTCGACAATCGTAAGCGCTTGAGAGGCCTTCAGGCTTTCGAGACTTTGATCACAAGAACCCAAGACTTGAAAGTACCTCCCCTCAAGGGATGTCGAATTGGTGAGAATACTGGATCCTTCTCCGTCCCCACAGGCCGCTAAAAAAATGATCGCCACTGCCGAACACAAAATATCTCGAGACTTCATTTTGATCTCCTCCGTTTGCACTGGGTAAATCCATTTGCAAACAAAGTGCCACAACAAAGGACGGCTTATAGATTAGAACAAACCAGTGTACAGCAGGTGATTTTGTGTCATTGCGAAAGATGGATCATTCCCAGGTTTCGTTGACTCGAATCGAAGTCGCCGTAGACCATCCATCAAGCTTCTGAACAAACGAATGCGCCCCTTTGAGATCCAGTCCCATCCACACGACACCATGTTTATCAGTGTTCTGAGCAAGCGCCGAACGAATCTGGCCCAAGATGCCTTCCACTTTGATGATCTTGAGAGACGTTCCAAACAGAGCCGCGTCGATGATGTCCCAGTTTGAGAGTCTCTCAAACAAGAGTGAATCCATAGACTCAACCACCCAGTAAAATTTCACGGATTTTCTTCCGTCCCCTTGAATCAACATCTGCTTGGCACCCCTCGAGGCTCCTATGAGCCCATAAGATCTGGCGGCAATATCGGGAGGGAAATGATCTTGAAGGCGATTGAAGTAACTCGTGGACACCAAAAATGATCGAAACCACTGCTGACACCCTTCGTCTCTGGCAAAAACCTGGGGGCTCACGGCACCCAAAAACAAAAAAACTATAGTCGTTCTAAAACTAAGCATCCCACACATAAGAAATGGTCTTAAAAAGACTCGCGTCTGAGACGCAAGTTAAAATCCTTGCCGCGCTTGCACCTTCTGATAATTCGTTGACCATGAGTCGACGTATCCCCGCGAGTGGCATCAATTTGTTTCAGCTCATCTATATTTTGATCCGAGAATACCAAGAAAAATCAGGACTTTCTGCGCTCAATCTCTCCCTCGGAAACCCAGATGGGGTGCCGGATCCACGAGTTCTGGAACTTCAGTCTCGCTTTGCCCTCAATCCTGCCTTTGAGCTCCATACCTATGCCGAGGACAATAATATCAATCAGTTTGCAGAGGGCATGGTCAAAGCACATACCCATTTAAAAGTGAGTGACTACTCCCACCTCAAAGCTCTGCCAATCGCCGGCATCAAGACGGCCACAGCACTTTTGCCGCTCGCCTGCGGCCTTCACCTGCCCGATAAAAGTCGTCGTGAATCTCTGCGAGTTGTTTCAAATCTGCCTGCGTATGATGTGATCGGGACGTGGACGAACTCCTATCTCGCCAGTCACCGGATACCATGGCCGCTGCTCTCGCGCGACAATATGCGAATGAATATTCCTTTGCTCCGCCAGATTCTCAAAGACAACAAACTCAGCAAAGTGGACATGATTCATGTGATCCGCCCTGGCAATCCCGCGGCGGTGGGAGCCAACCCCGAAGAATGGAAAGCGCTGATCGAAGTTTGCTTAGAAACAGGTGCTCGATTGGTCTGTGACGGTGCCTATACGGGACTTGCTGGGCCCCACCACACACCGCTGATGCGCATTGCCAAAGATTATCCGGATCTCGAATGGGTCGAGCTGTTTTCTTGCAGCAAATCCTTTAACGATCCAGGAGCGCGACTGGGTGCGATGGTAGGGACCAAAGATTTTATCGAGGATTTTATTTTGATTAAAGGCAATACCGACTCGGGTCCGGTCCCTTCCGTCATGGCGGCCTACGGGGAGTTGTTTAAGAACGAGGCTCTCACTCAGGAACTTTTGACTAAGCTCACCCAAGTTTATGCTCAGAGAATTGAGTTCGTTGTTGCCAGTCTCAAAGAGGCGGGCTTTGAACAAGCCTGCCAAACTGACGCAGGATTTTTTACACTCTGGAAATGCCCCAAATCCATTTTGGGATTGGACCTCGAAGCCGAAGCCAAAAAAACTCAGACTCCACTCGCCGAAGTCGTCAATCGCAAGATTATTAGTGAGACAGGAATCGTCGGCGTACACTTTACCGGACAAAACCCGGATGGAAGTGCAGATCCTTTGCTTCGCTATGCGGTCTGCACAGATGTTTTGGCTCCAGAATTTCAGAAGCGGTTCAAAGAGCAACTCAGCCGGCTCAAACCCCAGTACTAAATCTCTACTAGGGATGATGAAAAATTATTCTCTATCAAACGAAAGAGACCGGGCTAGCCAATCTGCCCGGTCCTTCGGAGATTCAATATCGATTGCAAGCTTTCAGTTCGAGCTACCACCCAGAAACGCAAACGGGGCTAGCTTGAAAACATGCTTTCCCTCGGGCTGTGACTTCCGCTACCCCCCGAATTGAGACGCCCGAAATTTCGCCTGTACAAGAATATCCGCACATTAATGTCCCATCCCCTGAGGGGCCGCTGAACCTTGTCTCGCATTTAACGCTATTTTCAACAGTTTCGACCCCGCGAATGCGCGCGTCTTCCTCGAGTTCAAGCAAATCCTCTGATCGAATGTCACAGAATGACTCGGGAACTTTGCGCGGAATGCCCCCGGGACAAAGACCTTCTTTGACTGTTCGGGTATCACTGCCAGGATACGATGGTGCCTGACAAACCGGTGCAGAGTTTCGAAATCTTGCCGGGGTAAGCGCTATCGCTAAGCTGATAAGAGCCTGTGATTTTGCAGTCTGAAGTGCTTCGATAACTGATGGATGGGACCTAAGGTCAAATCCAAGTGCCCCATAAATTATGAGCGAGTTCAAAAGATCTTTTTTCCTAGTGGTGCACGCCGTATAGATATTTTGATTGATCTGAATCGGTGAATCGATTGATATTTTGAAGTCTGCATCTCCATGACCCCTTCCATTTTTTGTCTGCGGTACTGCATCACAGGTTACAGTCGATTGGTTTTCAGAATCACCGCCAATATCCAATGCACCTTCGAAAGAATATGCCTTTGCTGTCATTGATTGGATCGTCATGATCCCAGCAAGACAGGTCATTTTTAAAACATGATTAGTTGTTCGTAATAGTTTCATTTCATCTATCTCCCGCTATGTTTTTGTTTATTCAGAAACAGAACCTCGTCCTGCCCCTCTCATTGACATCGCAAGTCTAAGGCCTCAAATCACTGAACACTGCTTGAAGTGCGCACTTTACGGGCACAGTGACAGGGGGGGCCGGGAATGGGGCTCATTCGCCCTTGTACAGCCTCCCCGGCATTTGCGTAGCAAGATTGACAATATCTGCTCAAGTTAGTGCCGGTCGGCTCAAACCAAAGTATTGATTCACTATTTGGAGTTATATTTAAAGGTCCATCCCCAAGTGACCAGCGCGGGCTCCCCCGTTGGCCGTTTGGGAAACTGCCACTTTCGAATTTTTGCCGAGAGACATTTCCAAAGAGAGTCTTCCACTCCTTCGCCTTCGGCCAAGACGACATCAAAGGCGCGACCTTTGAGATTCACTTTCCACTGCGCCTTCAATCGCACAAAGTCCGCAGGCTTTTTGGTGACCTGCAAATGCTGTTCATAACAAGCTTGCGCATCCTTTTGATGGGCACGAACGACTCCTTGCACCTGAGCCGCCGAAAGTTCCGAATTTTTGGGTCTTGTGTTGTTTGAAGTGGTGCGCGCAGCGCAACCCGTCAGTGTCAAAACAGCGAGGCTCAAAACGACGAATTTTTGCATTATTTCTCCCAAGAAAATCTGGGCGCTGTAGGGTTCGAACCTACGACCCCCACCTTGTAAGGGTGATGCTCTACCAGCTGAGCTAAGCGCCCGTTTGTCGCAAACAAAGATCTGCCCGACAATTTGTGCTCGATTGCTTGGCGGAGGGCAATCTAATTTTCGATCTCTGAAGGTTCGGGCAGAAAAGACTCTCCCTCTTGACGGGGGCGCCCTCGGCCCAGGTCTCGATCCAAAGACGTATTGGCATTCATTAAAAACTTTGGCGGCGGAACCGCACCTGTTTGCTTGGCTCGGGCGAGAGCATGATCAAAACTCGCACCCGCGTCTCGAGATTTGGGGGCCTTGCTCAAATAAATCACGCCCTGCGAAAGGGCATAGTGACATTCGGGATACCCGACAAACTCAACAGCCGATTTGATGGCGTTCATAAGCCCAATCGCTTTGAGATCTGCGTTTCCAATATCTTCGGACGCAAAAATGACCATTCTTCTCGCAATATAAAGCGGGTCCTCGCCAGCCAGCCAAAGTCGCGCCAGGTAATAAAGAGCAGCGTCTGTTTGGCCCGCTCGCATACTCTTGATAAACGCGCTGACCACCTGATGATGAAGGTCTCCATGCTTATCGTGATAAACCGAACGATGCGAAAATATTTTTCGAACTCGAGCGAGTGAAACATCTGGCGCCAGTCTTTCGAGCACGTTGAGTGCGGCCCTCGCATCTCCCTGGGAGAGTGAGGCCACCTCTTCAAGCGCTCCTGGTTCAATGACTAAAGTATATTCGGTATCGAGGAGTTGTACCGCTCGCTTTAAAATTTCGAGCAGATCCAGTTGTGTCAAAGCTTCCATCCGAAAAACTCTGACCCGAGACAGGAGAGCTGAATTAATCTCGTAACTCGGATTTTCGGTTGTGGCGCCGAGCAAGATAATCTCGCCTCGCTCTACGGCTCCCAGAAGCACATCCTGCTGAGACTTACTAAATCGATGGATCTCATCGATAAATACAATCGTGTCTTGACGCTGAGAGTTCTTCCATAAAATGGAGGCATCAATCACCGCTTTCACATCTTTGACCCCCGCAGTTACTGCACTCAGCGAGACAAATCTGTTTTTAGTCAGGCGCTTGATGAGAAAGCAAAGACTCGTCTTCCCTGATCCGGGCGGGGCGTACAATATAAACGAGAAAAGTTTATCTTTGGCAATCGCGTCGTACACGGGCGAACCCGGAGACATCACTTCAGAGTGCCCTACCCAGTCCTCAAGCTTTTGGGGACGCAATCTTTCGGCCAAAGGCTGACTCATCAATTCTCTCTACTCTCTAATATAGTGACAGGTATATCCGTTCGGATTCTTTTGCAGATAATCTTGGTGATAATCCTCGGCCACAACAAAATAACTGAACGCGATAATCTGGGTCACCAGAGGCTTTTTCCATTTGCCGGATTGATCCACTTCGGCTTTTACTTTTTCGGCGATGCGCTTTTGCTCGTCAGAATGAAAAAAGATCGCAGAGCGATATTGAGTCCCTTTGTCATTGCCTTGCTGATTGAGGGTCGTTGGATCATGGAGTTTAAAGAAGTATTTTAAAATTGCTTCGTAAGAGGTCTTTCGGGGATCAAAAGTAATCTGAACGGCTTCGGCATGCCCGGTCTTTCCGGTTTTGACTTCTTCGTACTTGGCATTCTTTACGTCTCCACCGGTGTAACCCACCTCTGTGCCGACGACTCCAGGAAACTGCCGCAGCAGCTCTTCCACTCCCCAAAAACATCCCCCAGCTAATGTTGCTGTTTCAAGCTGTAGACTCACTGTCGACTCTTTTGCCATCAGCGATGAATAGCTGAACAAAACAAAGTGTAAACTGAGAATTAATTTGATCACTGTTGCCCCCTATCGCAATCTAGTCGCCAGGATTATTATAAGTAGAGGTTTAAGGAGAATCATTCTTTTGCGATTCACGCTTTTTTTGGTGGGGGCTTTTGGGTTGAATGCATTGTTCACTCCCTCCCTTTGGGCGCGCACGGCCTGTGATCGAATGCTCAGCCATTTGGAAGTCAGTACTCTTCAGAGCGAAGGCATACACTTGAGTCTCTTCGATACCCTCAAAGCTCGCAATCAAACTCATGCCGCCAAATTCATTGTGGAGTTTTACGACAAGTGTCTTTGAACGAAGTGATCCGACGCAGCCCGATCTTGGGCGATTGGTTAAAGCGTTGAAAGAGGATCCACGAATCCAGTTTGAACAAAGCGGCTCCATGATATTGGGCTGGGGCACAGCAAGCCCAGGAGCCGGAAAGCCCACGACTATTGCCGTAGCAGAACTTCTTAAACTACCCTGAACCAGCATTTTACGAGGCTAGGCAGCTTTGATAGCTTCCCCCAATGGCCTCGATTGCGGATACATTTCCTAAACGATACGAACCCAAACAGATCGAACCCAAGTCTCAAACTTTCTGGGCGGACAAACGTCAGCAGCTCTATGGTTTTGATCCCGCTTCTTCAAAGCCCGTTTTTTCGATTGATACGCCTCCACCGACAGTCTCTGGAAAACTGCATATTGGGCATGTCTTTAGTTACACCCACACCGAGATCATCAGCCGATACAAACGAATGAGGGGATTTAACGTCTATTATCCTTTTGGATATGATGACAATGGACTGCCCACTGAGATTCTTACCGAAAAAGACAACAACATTAAATCCTACCAAACAGAGCGAAAAAAATTTCGAGAACTCTGTCGAGCCACAGGGATCAAATATTCTTCTCTCTTTCAAAATCTTTGGACACAGATGGGGTTTTCTTGTGACTTTGATTCGGCCTATTCGACGATCTCTGACGAGAGCCGTCGGATTTCGCAGTGGTCCTTTGTAGATCTCTACAAAAAGGGACGACTCGAGCGTCGCGCCGAACCCGCACTTTGGTGCGTTCAGTGTTCGACTTCATTTGCACAAGCCGAAATCGATGACGTCAATCTCGGCACTCAGTTTGTTCATATGAATTTTGAAGTCCCAGGCCTGAATCCGATTGTGATTGCTTCCACCCGGCCTGAGCTTTTGTGCGCCTGCGTGGCAATTTTTGTCCACCCCGATGACGATCGTTATAAAAACTATGTGGGGAAGAAAGCTCGAGTTCCGCTCTTCAATCTGGAAGTACCCATTCTCCCCGACGAAAAGGCTCAAATCGACAAGGGCAGTGGAGCCGTGATGTGCTGTACGTTTGGAGACACCACGGATATCGCCTGGTGGCGTCAGCACAAATTACCGCTGCGCGAAGGAATTTCAAAGATTGGCAAAATGACAGAACTCGCCGGTGAGTTTTCGGGTCTCAAGATCAAAGAAGCTCGCGAAAAAATTATTTTGGCACTCAAGGATAAGGGATTCGTCGTTAAAACAATCGAGGTCGCTGCCAAGGATCGCGTCGTCAATACTCACGAGCGGTGCGGAACACCCGTCGAGTATTTGGTTCAGCCACAATGGTTTATCAAGGTTTGTGATATGAAGGCCGAGCTCATCAAGATGGGTCGTGAGATTCATTGGACCCCAGAGCATATGCGTTCTCGTTTCGAAAACTGGGTGGAGAACTTGTCATGGGACTGGGCGATTTCGCGGCAACGCTCATTTGGTGTGCCTATTCCTGCCTGGTATTCTAAAGACGGCCAACAGGTTCGCATTGCCGAGATCAATCAGTTGCCGATCGATCCCACCGAGCAGATCCCCACGGATGGAGAATGGGTGGCTGACCAAGATGTGATGGACACGTGGGCCACGAGTTCTGTCACTCCCCTCATCAACGCGCGATGGGCAGGCAAAGAAGAACGAAAGAACTTTTTACCCATGAGCATGCGCCCTCAGGCACATGATATTATTCGCACCTGGGCATTTTACACGATCGCTAAATCCTATTTTCATTTTGGTCGCATCCCCTGGAAGGACATTGTCATCAGCGGTCATGTTCAAAAACCTGGAGTAAAAGTCGAGGGCGCTCAACTCGAAGGACAAGAATTTGCTCGCAAAACAAAAATCTCTAAATCCAAAGACGGAGAGCAGTTTGCTCCGGACAAAATTCTAGAACGTCATTGTGCCGATGCGATCCGGCTTTGGACGGCGGGTGTCAGCCTTGGGAGTGATACAATCTTTGACGAGACGGCTATCCAAGAGGGAAATAAATTTTTGAACAAACTCTGGAATGCCACTCGGTTTGCACTCATGTCTCTCGAGGGCTTTTCGCCCCACTCACAAACCAAAATTGTGAATGCCGAAGACAAGTGGGTCCGTGGGCGGCTCAAGCAGGTCATCGAAAGCTACGTCAAGGCCCTCGATGAGTACGAACTTCACAAGGCAAGAATCGATCTCGATAAGTTTTTTTGGATCACTTTTTGTGACAACTATATTGAATTCGTAAAGTGCCGCGCTCAAACGGGCAGTGCAGAAGAACAGGCGAGCGCCTATCAAACCGTCTATGAAGTTTTATTGAGTCTCCTCAAACTCTACGCGCCCTATGTGCCACATATCACAGAAGAGATTTATCAATTGTATTTTAAGCAATTTGAAAAGTCTGGAAGCATTCATGAACTCCTGATTCCGAGTATCAGTCCGCTGAGCAAAGAAGAAACCGAAGCTCAAATGAGTGGAGAACTCCTTGTGAGCGTCATCAGCGGCATCCGTACCTTCAAGTCGCAGATGCAAGTCGGATTCAAAACACCTGCCGAATCTCTCAAGATTGTTACTTCGGAGTCTGGGGTTTCCCATTTGCAAAGTGTTGCTCGAGTGATCCAAAACTTTGCCTCCGCCGAAACTCTCGCGATCGAAGCGGGTAAGAGCCAGGAGGGCTTTACTCAAACACCACACCCAGAGACATTTATCGCTCTTAAAATCAAACTTGAAAGTTTGCCGGTGAGTCGATAACGCTTCGACCTATATGATTAATAGTCAGCTTATCGAGGACCTGAAAGAAGAAGGATTCAACACAGACTCATTGCGAGCTCTTTATTTGGTGCCATTGATTGATACGGCCTGGGCTGATGGAAAAATTCAGAATGAAGAAAAGGCTGAAATTACTTTGATGATGGAAAAGCGCGGTATTCAAAAAGGATCTACAGCACATGAACTGCTGACGGGCTGGTTGAGCAAAAAGCCCGCTGACGAGATTTGGCAAAAGGCAAAACTGGCTGTGGAACCTTTGTTCCAGGAACTCAAAGCGGCGCGCCACGGTGACACCCACTGGATTGTAGAAGCTGCAGAACGAGTGGCAAAGGCGACGGGCTCGGGAACGGATCACATCTCGAGTGAAGAAAAAGCCGTGCTTCAGAAGATTTCTAAACGACTCTAGCGGAACTATTTTTTTGGATAAAAGACGAACCCCTTTGAGAGCCACTCCGTAAAGTGAGCATCAGAAGGAATATCCGCCTGATTCAAGAAAACTCCGCCGCGCCTATCTGATAGATCCGGATAGAGGATGCGGACCGCATAAGAATTACGACCGGTCTCACTCGAGTTTTCTTTGACGAAAATGCTGAAGGGCCTTTGAAGTCTCAAAAAAGGTACGTTTGAAAAATCAAAATTCCTTGGCCGGCCCTTTCGATGCCAATCCAACAACGCATCCATCAGTCTCATCTTGTTCACCTCGGCCATCTGACCGGCGAGCGCAGCCTGTGGATAATCCTCCACAACAAAATTCAATAACTGAGTGCCATAACTGGGCCTTCCCTCGACTCCTCGATAGTTCTCAATAAAAACGAGGGGTCTTTCCCCCGCATAAAAATTCAATTTTTCTGGAATATTTTTGGCAGAGTATACCTGAAAGGAAATCGTGCCTTGCCCAATCGGAGTGCCGGCTATCTTCCATTCACCAGGAGCGGTGCTCATGATGGACCCTCGAAGGATTTGGCGACACGCCTCCTCCCTTATTCGATCCGCATGAAGTGACGAAAAAGCCGAAAGCCCAAAAAATAAGACCGCAACTCTTAGAGAGCTCCTCCCTCGAAACACCATAAACCCAGAAAATATTTACTGCTGAGAGCACTCGAAGGCAATTTGGATGCGATCTCTGAACCAAGCTTTACAGAATGTTAACTAATTTACGTGTGGAGCTGAAGGCTCAGAATCCACGGATTTCACCACAGTGGGCTGGTCCTTATCCCAGATATTCCACTTCATCCACTGACCATACTCATTCTTGACCCAGACTTTGGGAGACCGAAACTTATCCATGACTTCTTCAAGATAGGGCCGTGTCCAACCCACATACTCAAGCCATCGTGGAATGTCGCCTGGCACAACATGGTCATAAGCTCGAACCATTTCGATCCCTTGCTCGCGAGTCATGCGCCCCTGTCGAATCTCTCGACAGGCGTGATCCGTTGCACGACCGTATCCAAACTTGATGTACTTCATATAGTCGTGGATTCCATCATCGTGAATATCGTTCAAATTGGAATCCCGACTGAAGGATCTAAAAATTGGCGTCGGAGACTCTTCAAACTTGTAGAGTTCTTTCACTTTCTTGGTGTGCTCGGCTTGATTCCAACCAAAATAGTTAGAGATAAATATTCCTCTGAGTCCTTTTTCTTCGATTTCCTCATCAGTCGGATAGTGGGCCCAAAGCATATCCTGTTTAGTCAAGCCTTCGGTCGCCTCGCACATATCAAACCAATCAAACCCTCGGCACATATGCTCGGTTCGATACTTGCGAGTAAACTCCACAAGATCATTATAGGAATGCATCCCGCCGAGATTCATGAATCCATGCTCGCCATAATTGAAGAGCTTCACATTAAATCGAGCGGCCATTTGCACGGGATAGGTCATGATGCCAATATGCGTATGCCAATTGGGATCGCCCATTTTGAGCATCCCGAGGCGATTCAATTTTTTGAGTACATCCACCTGAGGAGTAAAATGCAAAAAGTCTCCCTTAAAGGACTCCTTCATTCTTTGAATGTTTCGCATTCCGACATCTGTATGATTATTTTCCGCATAGCAAACAAATAGAGCCTTGAGGCCGTACTCCTTCGTAAAGAGATGCGCTTGCCAAAACGAGTCCTTACCTCCCGAAACCGCAATCACCACATCGTAATTGCTGCCATCCTTGGAGCGATAGTCCTCGATCAATCGATCAAAGAGCTTGCGGCGCTTGGACCAATCCACCTGACTCTGCTCTTCAAAGGTTCGGCATCCAGAACAAACTCCCTTTTCGTCAAAGGTCAGCGGTGTGGCCGATACCCCAGGATAAACGCAGCGTGTGCAGTATTGAATCTTCGATGGCTTGATCATTGAAAACACTCCCTGTTTGTTTCAGTATCTCGCGATTCAAGGTCGAGCGAAAGATTTACAAAAAATGTCGATGCAGCAGCGCATCGAATCGCAGAAATCTCTCTGCTTTGCAGCAAGGTTTGCTTCCATGACACAGAGAATCATCGATACACTGATAGAGAATGTCGACCTTGAGCTATGAACCCTGCCAACTACGAGAAGAAGATGCTCGCCTCATTATGGAATGGCGAAACGATCCCACGACGCTCTCGATGGCGCTTCATCACACTCCCAAGGTTTGGGACTCCTTTTGGAAAGAATATCAATCTGACTATTTGAATCCTCGTGTCTCTTCTTGCGGATTCGTCAGGAGGGGCTCCACGCCTGTTGCGTTCTTGAGATTTCGCGCGCTCCCTGCGGATCCTCTCTCTTTGGATCGAAGGGCTTGTGATATCTCCATTAACGTCTCTCCAAAGGAGCGCGGCAAAGGTGTAGGAACTGCATCACTTAAACTCTCTCAGCAGATCGCTCACCAATATGGTTATCAGTTTGTACTCGCCGAGATCCGCCCTCAAAACAAAGCATCCATCGTGAGTTTTGAACGTGCCGGATTTCAGTTCATGGACCAAATCGAGAGGTTGATCCCCGATACGGGCGAGAACTGCAGACTTCTCAGATATGGCCTCGAAATTCGCCTTCCTTTAAAGGCGATCCTCTTTGATTTTGATGGGACACTCGCAAACTCCCTGGCCGCCATGAAGGCGTCTTATTTTGACCTCCTCAAAAGCATCGGCCAATCAGGTTCGGAACCAGAGTTTGAGAGTTTGAACGGACCCCCCTTGGCACAAGTTATCGAATCTCTAAAAAGCAAATACGGAATCACGCAGGATTCCAAAACTTTGCTCCTCGATTATCAGTCGAGAATTCAAAAATCTCTTTTGAAGATTGAACCCATGGCCGGGGCGCCTGAAGTTTTAAAGCTGGCAAAAGAAAGAGGACTAAAAGTCGCGATCGTGACTTCTAATTCTCAAAGTGCAGTTTTGAACTGGCTCACGGCTCATCAGCTCCAATCCACTATTGATGCCATCGTCGATCCCTCGCAAACAAAGGAGCACAAACCCCAACCCGCGCCATACTTGAAGGCTCTTGAAATCCTCAAGGTCAGCCCTGGAGAAGCCCTAGCGATTGAAGATTCTGAACAAGGCGCTCGAGCGGCAATACTTTCGGGAGTTCGCACCTACGCTCTCTCGCATGACCAAAAGCAAAAGTCTTGGCCCGGTCTCTATCGGACTCTGTTTGATCTCAGAGATTTAATGCCTGAGGTCCTCCACTACCGCGTCGAGAGCGTTTCAGAAAAGCTACAACTGACTTACCAGGAGAGCACTTTAGCGCTTTCTCCGGATGCTGAGGCGCAGATTGATCGAATCTGGAAGTCCGAATGCGAGAAGAAGCCTGAACTCTTTAATGGACAGATCCTTTGCGTAAAATCCTATGCGCGCGATGCAGTGAGCCTGACTTCTCGAGATTTCAAATATCTGTTGGCCCAGCACAAAGACTCTACGCTGTATGAGCAAATTCAGCTCATCAATCTCGGAGTCACCGGAATTGTAATCGCAGAAAACAAATTCGTATTTGGAAAGCGTTCTGATCGAGTCACGCACGATCCACTCAAGTGGGAACTCGTTCCCGCGGGAACTTTTGACAAAAAGTTCGTAAAATCCCCTCAGAAAGTGGACTGGCAGGCGCAAATTTTGGAGGAGCTCTTTGAGGAAGTCGGAGTTCACGAACATCATGCTGAGACTGTAAGAGCTTTTGGGATGATTCGAGGTCTCACTCAGTCCTTTATCGACCTCGCGATCGAAATCAAACTGCGAATCAGCGTTCGAGAACTTGAAGATCTTATAACTAAGCGCCCTAGCCGGGAATACATCGACTTTAAAATTCTCGATCTTTTGCAAACTCAAAAGTTTTTGAGTGAGAGTTTTGAAGAAATCTCAGAAACATCACAGATCATCTTTCAATTTTGGCGTTCCCACTCCGGGCGCAAAATCGAATAGCATTCAAAATCAACCATTCGGCCATCCAATTCAAAAGCCTCTCGCTTCACACCTTCTTTCTGCCAGCCGAGACGTGAGACCGCTTTGTTAAATCCTGGATTCGGAGATTCGGCCCAAACACGGTGAAGCTTCAAAACTTTAAACGCATGGTCTGTCAGGACTTTGATGGCTTCCCCTCCCACACCTTGGCCCCACTGAGACTTATCCCCCACCATGATGGAGAGCTCCGCAGATCGGTGCAATTTCTTGATCGAATTGAGACTGATGTTGCCAATATGCTTTTGCGAGGGCTTGAGACAAATTGCCAAAATCAAATCCGAAGAGGTCAACGAGTCTTGATAGAATTTCTGAAGCGACTCCATCGTGGACTTTGTGCCTTTACGGCCACTGAATCTTAAAACTTCAGGATCATTGAGCCATCCGAGATATGTCTCATTCAAATCTTGAGGCCGCAATTTCCTCAAAGAGACCCTTTTTCCCTCAATGACCAATTCATCAGACATGAATAATGATTATCTCAGAGACGAAGGGGCTCAGTCTACGAGGCTTACTTTTGCCGCGGCCAATTGCTGCAAGGTACTCTCACGACTCCCTGCAGGAAAGTTCACAAAGCGCGTCAGAGACTCCACATAATGGGTTTGAAATCCCTCTCTCTGAGCATCAAGTGCCGACCAGGCCACACAGTAATCTCCCGCAAGCCCCACAACCACGACTTGGCCAATGCCCCTCTCCTTTAAAAAGCCAGAAAGTCCCGTCGCACGACCATCGTTTTCAAAAAATGCAGAGTACGAGTCCGACTCTCGGCGAACTCCTTTGCGCAAAATCAAATCAGCACGCTCAAGCGGGAGACGGGGATCGAACCCCCAACCCTTTGTTCCCACCACACAGTGATCGGGCCAAAGTGTCTGAGTTTGACCGGGAGTCTTTTTGAGATAGGCTTCGATTTCCTTTGCCGTAAAATATTCTGATTTAATTTGTCCCGCCTTCAAATCCGCCAAAGTCAGAATTTCAAATGAATTTTTTCCGACATACGAGCTCGCAAATGAAATATGATGAGCCGGATGGGAGTCTTGAGTCATCACGACTGTTTTAAATTCATACATCCACTTTGCGATGGAAGGCACCACTTCATCTCCCCCCGCAACTGCGAGAGCTCCCAAGGGCTGAAAATCAATCTGTTGATCAATGACGATCAGGGCAGCGTCCATTCGTTGAGCCAGAGCCCTCAAGTTATTTTGTTGAGTCACACGCCTAAATTAGACCGAACACCCTCAAAAACAAGTTCTTTCGGTCGCTGCCAATCTATGGCAGCTTCAGATGCCAAATGAGGCTCGGCCCGCTATTTACGGATCTTTATCAGCTCACGATGGCCCAGGCTTACTGGGCATCTGGAAAGCAGGATTCTCGCGCAACGTTCGAGTTGTTTTTCAGAAAATGCCCCTTTCAAGGAGAGTTCGCAGTCCTTGCAGGGTTTGATACTGTTCAGCAGCTCCTTCATCAATTTCGATTTGAAGCCGAAGACATTCGATACCTCAAAAGCCTTCCACAGTTTGCACACAGTCCCGAAAGTTTTTTTGAGGCCTTAAAATCTCTGCATCTCAACGATATCGAAATCAAATCTGCCCGCGAAGGCGAAATCGTTTTTGCACGTGAGCCCCTCATGCAAATCAAAGGTCCACTGTGGAAAGTTCAACTCCTCGAAAGTGCACTATTAAATGCAATTAATTTTTCGACCCTCGTCGCCACCTACGCTCGTCGAATTCGAATGCTGACTCCACAAAAGACTCTCGTGGAGTTTGGACTCAGACGGGCTCAAGGGCCTAATGGTGCGATGACAGCGACACGATCCGCTTTTTTGGGAGGTTTTGACTCGACATCCAATGTCGCGGGAGGCCGACATTTTGGAATTCCCGTTGTGGGAACAATGGCTCATTCTTTTGTGCAGAGTTTTTATGACGAGGGTCCCCTTGGGGCCAACCAGCCTAATCGCGGAGAACTCGCAGCCTTCAGAGCGTATGCTCAAACATTTCCGACTTCCTGCCTGTTGCTCATTGATACCTATGACACTCTCGCCTCAGGCCTTCCAAATGCTCTTAAAGTTTTTGAAGAGTTAAAGAGTCTGGGGCATCGACCGCTCGGTGTGCGATTGGATTCAGGAGACTTGGCCTATCTTTCGAGAGAAGCTCGCCGAACTCTTGATGCGGCTGGCTTTGGTGACGCCAAAATATTTGTCTCCAATGAACTCAATGAAGCGGTGATTCAGAGTCTCAATGACCAAGGAGCATGCATCGATGCTTACGGCGTGGGCACTCATCTCGTAGTTTCTGCGGACCAGCCAGCGCTGGGAGGTGTGTACAAACTCGTCGAGCTCAATGGACACCCCCGAATGAAAATTTCGCAGCAAACCGAAAAGCTCGTCGTCCCTGGTGAAAAAGTAGTCCACCGAATGTTTGGCAAGGATGACATCATGATTTGTGATTGGCTAACGACTGTTCAGGATTCGCCTCCCAAGGTTGATGAAGAGGTCACCGCGATCCATCCTTTGGATCCCTTCAAGCGCGTCCGACTTGCGGCCCGTCGGATCGAATCCCTCTTGAGTCCTATTTATAGTCAGGGAAGATGGCTGGCGGATGATTCGTTATGCGAAAGTCGCCGTTGGAGTCTCAACCGTATGGATCAATTGAGACCGGATATCTTTAGACGCCAAAATCCAACCCCTTATAAGGTCTCACTTTCACCCACACTCAAAGCTTTGCTTGATGATCTCTACAATAAAGAAGCCCCCGTCCCCAGAATTCATTAGAAATGCCCGACAAACTTGAGGGGGCCCTAGTCCCTTGCTAGGATCTTTGCATGTCAACTGAGGCCTCCCAAAACACCCCTCCACCGCAAATCAGCTTTCCAAAGCTTGAAGAAGAAATATTAGAGCGCTGGAAAGCCCGGGATGTTTTTCATAAATCCATCGATCCCAAAAAACCTCGATATAATTTTTATGATGGTCCTCCCTTTGCAACGGGTCTGCCTCACTATGGACATTTGCTTGCCTCCACGCTCAAGGACATCGTGCCACGGTATTGGACCATGCGAGGCTATCAGGTCGAACGGCGCTGGGGCTGGGATTGCCATGGAGTCCCGATCGAACAAGAAATTGATAAGAAGCTTCAGTTTAAATCCGGGGCTGAAATCGAAAAATTTGGAATCGCCAAATACAATGAAGAGTGCCGAAGTATTGTTTTGAGGTTCGTCAATGAATGGCAAAGTGTCATTGATCGCCTCGGCCGATGGGCTGATTTTAAAAACGATTACAAAACCATGGATCTCAAATTCATGGAGAGCGTCTGGTGGATCATCGCTCAGATCTGGAAGAAGGGCCTCATCTATCGTGGCTATAAGGTGATGCCATTTTCGACTTCGCTCGGTACACCCCTTTCCAATTTTGAAGCCGGATTAAATTATCAAGACGTTCAGGATCCCGCGATCACGGTGACTTTTCCGCTTAAAGATGATCCGCAAACTTTGTTTTTGGCATGGACGACCACGCCTTGGACGTTGCCCTCAAATTTGGCGCTCGCACTGGGGGAAGATATTGATTACGTCACAGTGAGCGAGCTCGATAAGCCTCAAAAAAAGTATATTCTTGCCGAGGCCTTGCTCGAAAAATATTTTAAAAAAGACAAAATTGAAATTCATAGCACCAAAAAAGGACGGGACCTGAAGGGCATTTCCTACGTCCCCCTCTTTGATTTTTTTGGACGCCTTCCTTCCCCAACATTTTCGACACTCCTCAGCCCCCATGTGACGACGGATGCAGGAACGGGAATCGTGCATATGGCGCCCGCGTTTGGTGAAGACGATTTTATTGCCTGCCAAAAGCTGGGAATCAAGGTCGTTTGTCCCGTCGACAATTTTGGAAAGTTCACTGCAGAGGTGCCGCCTTATGCAGGCCAATACGTCAAGGACGCCGACAAAGCGATCATTGCTGATCTCAAAAAAATGGAGAGGCTCTTTAAGCAAGACACGCTTCAACACTCCTACCCGTTTTGCTATCGGACAGACACTCCCCTTATTTATCGAGCTGTGAGTTCTTGGTTTGTAAAAGTCGAGAGCATTCGAGATCAACTCGTTGCCAACAATCAAAAACATACTCATTGGGTTCCTGAGCACTTGCGCGAAGGTCGTTTTGGAAAATGGCTTGAGAATGCTCGTGACTGGGCAATTTCACGAAATCGCTATTGGGGAAACCCCCTTCCGATTTGGGAAAGCTTTGAACTCCCTGAAGATCAAAGAGATTATATTGTCTTTTCGAGTGTAACGGAGCTCGAAGCCGCGACGGGCAAAAAGTTTAATGACATCCATCGAGAGCACCTCGACGGCATCGTCATCGAGCAGAATGGCAAAAGGTATCGCCGCGTTTCTGAAGTCCTCGATTGCTGGTTTGAGTCGGGAGCTATGCCGTATGCGCAATCGCATTACCCCTTTGAGAACAAGAAAGAGTTTGAAGAAGGATTTCCGGCAGACTTTATCGCTGAGGGGCTCGATCAGACGCGAGGTTGGTTTTATACTCTGTCTGTTTTAGGGACGATTCTTTTTGATAAGCCTCCATTCAAAAACGTCATCGTCAACGGAATGGTTCTCGCTGAAGACGGCAAAAAGATGTCCAAGCGGCTCAAAAACTATCCGGATCCCATGGATGTGATTCATCGTCATGGGGCGGATGCGCTGAGACTTTATTTGATTGATTCGCCCGTCATTCGCGCGGAAGAGCTCAGGTTCAGTGAGGCGGGAGTCAAAGATATTGTTCGGCGTGTGATTCTTAAATGGTGGAACGCCTATTCATTTTTTGAGTCCTACGCAAAGATTGATGGATTCCAAGGAGGGGCTGACTCTCTTAAGGCCGCTTCGAAATCCAAAAATATTTTAGATCAGTGGATCCTTTCGCGAATGCAAAGCTTGCTCAGCAATATCGAAAAAGAAATGGAACTCTACCATCTCTATAACGTGGTTCCTGAATTGCTGCTCTTTATCGAAGATCTCACCAACACCTATATTCGACTCAACCGATCTCGATTTTGGGACGAAGGCTTTACAGAGGACAAAAAATCCGCCTTCGAAACCCTCTACTCAGTACTTTTGGCTCTCACGAAGATGATGGCTCCTTTTACTCCGTTCTTGGCAGACAAGATTTATTTGCTGCTGACCAACGAAAAGGCCTGTGAGTCCGTTCACCTTGAGACGTTTCCACGCTCCCAAAAAGAACTCATCAAAAAGGACTTGGAGTTTGGCGTAAAATGTCTCGAAGAAATCATTTTTCTGACACGCAATTTGCGCGATCAACACAAAATCAAAGTCAAAGTTCCTCTCAAAGAGCTCCTTGTCGTTCATCGAAAAGGTGAAGTTCTCCAAAGTATCAAACCCCTCGAAAGTTATTTGCTGAGTGAACTCAATGTAAAAAAAGTCACCTATCGAAGCGATGAGCAAGCCTTTGTTAGTCTTTCGGTCAAACCCTTTGGCGCGACACTCGGCCCTCGCGTGGGATCCAAGATGGGTCTCATCACCAAAGCTCTTGGACAGCTCGCCTTTGAAGACATTCAAAAACTCGACAACAAAGAAACTCTCAAAATCGAGGGCTTTGAGATTTCGAGCGAAGATGTACGAATCCAGCGCACCCCCGTCAAGGGCCAATGGCCTTCGACGAGCTCGGCCCTTATTGTTGTCGCACTCGATGTGAGTGTCGAACGAAGTCAGGAGCTCGAGGGATTGGCCCGCGAAATCGTCAATCGAATTCAAAAGCTTCGAAAAGATTCGCGACTCAATTTGGATGATCGAATTCGCCTCCAAATACAGACGTCGGGCGATTTAGCCGAAGCCACTCAGACTTTTGAAACCTATATCCGAGAGCAGACTTTGGGCCTAAGCCTTCAGCTCAACTCGGGCGGCAAGCTCACACACCATCAAGTCTTTGATGTAGATGGTGCAGCCTTAGAAGTCTCACTGACCAAGGAGACCTCGGTCTAGAATTGACGTAAACAGGGTTTATAGCGACTAAAGGTCGTCTAAACCCCCTGCCGGCCATGGACTTTTTGCAGGATTTTTGGTGGTTTAGTGGACCTATGGAAGCCGCATTGAATCAGTCCCGTTCGTCGAACCCATCGGGTTCGTTTTCGATTCGTTCGTATCTCGAAAATCAAGAATCACGATTTGAAAACCACCTTCAATACATGAATCCCCAGCTTCCCCGAGTCCTCAAAACAATTGGATTCGACAAAATCTATGTGAAGGGCGAAGGCCAGTACCTCTGGGATCAAGAAGGTCGGCGATACCTCGATATGCTCTCCGGATACGGAGTTTTTAATTTTGGTCGATACCATCCAGTCATCATGCGCACAATGCAAGAGATGCTCGAATGGAAGGACGCCAATATGGTTCAGATGGACTGCCCCCATCTGACGGGTGAACTCGCCAAAGCGCTGGCGCTCAAAGCTCCTCAAGCTTCTCGAACTTATCTTTGCTCGACGGGGGCTGAGTCTGTGGAGACAGGCCTCAAGTTTGCCAAGGCTCATACCAAACGAGATCGATTTATTTTTTTGGATCATGGATTTCATGGACTGACAGTCGGAGCTCTCTCCGTCATGGGCAATGACGAGTTCCGCGAAGGCTTTGGCAACCTCCTGCCGAATTGTACAAAAATTCCTCTCAATGATTTGAACACCCTCGAAAAGGAATTAAAAAAGAAAGACGTCGCTGCATTTATTTTTGAGCCGATTCAGGGCAAAGGTGTGTTTACTCCCGAGGCCAATTTCTTAAAGCAAGCAGAGGAGCTCTGTCATCGCTATGGAACTCTGACCATTGCTGACGAAATTCAGACAGGAATGGGGCGCACCGGCACCTTCTTTGCTTTTGAGCCCGAAGGACTCAAACCCGATATTATTTTGGTCGCCAAAGCTCTCTCCGGAGGCCTCGTCCCCGCGGCGGCTGTGATCGCCAGAGAAGAAATCTTTCACTCTGTATTTTCGAGAATGGATCGCTGTGTGGTGCATTCGTCGACTTTTGGCAAAAACTCGTTTTCTGCGGCCATGGGACTCGCCAGCCTTTGGATTATCGAAAATGAAGATATGCTTTCTCGTGCACGACATGTGGGAGAAAGAATTATTACCGGCATAAATGCCATGACAAAAGACTACGAAATGCTCGGCGAAGCTCGTGGACGCGGATGTATGATCGGCGTTGAGTTCAAATCCCCCGACTCATTCAAATTTAAAGCGGCCTGGCATTTAATTCACACTCTCAACAAAGGACTCTTCCCTCAGCTCATTACAATTCCGCTGATTCGAGATCATGGAATTCTCAGCCAGACTTCGGGCCACAATCAGGACATTGTTAAATTTCTCCCTCCGATCATTTTGACGGACGAAGATATCACTCACTTTCTAAATGGCTTTAGATCCGTGATGGATTTGGTTCATACCGTGCCTGGCGGTATCTGGGACTTAGGAAAGACGTTGGCAAAGGCCGCGATGTCCTCGTCCGCGCCAGGGCGGGCTTGAAATGAGTGATCTGGCAGAAAAGGCCTGCCTTCAACTAAAGACGCAAGGACTTCGTCTCACGGGGACTCGAAAGAAGCTCGTCAAAGCCATCCTCGATCTCGAAGGACATTGGACGATTCAAGAAAAGGCACCGTTTCTCCAGAAAAAAGTATCTGGCGTAGGAATCGCCACGATCTATCGAACCGTCCTTCTCTTAGCCAAGGGCAAGTTTTTGTCAGAGACCAGTATCGGTCGATCCGCGTCGCGATATGAAGTGACCTCGCGCGATCATCACGATCATCTCAGCTGTGTCAAGTGTGGTCATATCTTTGAGTTTGAAAATCCAAAGATCGAGAAGCTTCAGTCCGAAGTCGCCCGCCAACTGGGTTTTGACTTAGTGGATCATCGAATGGAACTTTACGGAAGTTGTCGCCGTTCGGCCTGCCCCTACTCTAAATAGAGCTCTTCGTTGACTTCGACTCGGAGCTCTTGAGTAAGATAGAAGCAAGATGAATTCATTGATCTCCGAAGTTCTCCTTCATTGCGTTCTCCTCGCGTCACCTCCCGAAGCCACTCGCGTGACTCCGCCAGCGACTCAAGAAAAAATTTCGCGCGAAGCAAAAGTCTGGGATGAGCGACATGGCGAGATTCGACAGCTCGGCAAAAAGCTCAATAAGATTTTGAGCCGGCACGGAAGAATTGTCAGGCGCGGCACAGAAAATTCTTATTTAGAAAGTTTGATCGTCAGTGCCATCAATTCGACGAACAAGTCGCTCAAGAATCGAGGGCTCGCGGTTCAAGTGGCGAAGCCGGGCGGAACCCTCGAGAATCAAACAGCTCTGACTCCTCACGAGATTCAACTCGTCCTTGGATCAATGGATCCTTATCGCCGCGAATATGTGGAGCAGAGTTTGGTCGAAAAAAACAAAATTGGAATCCTTCTAGTGGGACGGGCGTTAGGTCTTGTCGATTTGCCTGAGCGCTTGGAGAATACGGCATTTTTGGATCTCGAGTCTTACACCAAAGTCAAAGATCGAAAGTTTGATGAGATCATCAAGGACTTCATTCGACGAGCAGGGCCTCGCTATTATGTTTTGATTCTTCCAAAAGTTGAACTTCCTGATGCTTCGTTTTCGGCGAGCTCACACTTTACGGTGGAGCAAGTTGCAGATGGAAGTCTCAATGTTTATCAGGAACGACTGAAGGCGCGCGAAGAAGGAATTTTGGCCGTGCAGGTTTTTACTGTAGCGCCTCGAAATCTTTTGTTTATTCGTAAGGAAGATCTTCGTAAGCCACTCACAGAATCCACCGTGATTCGTTCGTTTGTGATGAGTTCATTTAAAGAGACTGAAGTGCCCGAAGAAGAGGGAGAAGCAGAAGAAGCGGACACAGCTCCGGAGCCTAAGGCGGCTCGGACTGTGCAGGCTGAGTGACACTCCGTCAGGATTTTGACTTAAAAAGCGTGCAAACCAATGCTCAGGGCATGGCGACAACAACTGTGTTTTCGGGGGCTTAGCGGCTCTAAGCGCTGTGGCATATTCCCTGAATAGATTTTAGGTGTCGGCAGAAACTCAAAGCCGACGGGAGGATAAGAAGATGGAAAACAAACAGAGCCCCAAAGCAAAGATAGCCCCTCAGATTCCTGTCTTTAATTTGCAAGCTCACCACGCGAAAGTCGAAGTTCCCACGGAATTTGATCTGCGTGATCTCGCAAGACGCTATTCTGTCTTTCCTCTCAAGGTTGTTGTTCGTGACGGACTCAAGCGTTTGCTCCTCGCGATGGTCAATCCCCATGATGCTCGAGCCATTTCTGATATCGAGTTTAGGTCTGGCGTCACCGTTCTTCCTGTTCAAGCCGACAAAGTCGATATCCACTGGCTGATTCAAACTCATTACTTTGGCCGCAAGATGAGTCCTGTTGCCCAGACCGAAGGGGCGGAGGTGATTCATGATACATTTCAGCAGCTCGAGATCACGACGGGAGAACAAGCTCGACCAGACTGGGTCCAAGATGGTCTTCAAGCCTATCAGATTGATGAAACTCAAAAGTCTTAATAAGAGAGCGGCGTAGGTCCCGGCACATTTTGATGTCGAATGTCTAAGCCCTTCACCGTAAAGACCACCTGCTCAGCAATATTTGTGGCGTGATCCGACATCCGCTCCAGATGCTTGGCAATAAAAAATAACTTCATCCCACGCTCAACGGCGTCGGGACTGCGCTTCATGATCTCGACCAACTCCAAATAGACGACCGAAGTCAATCGGTCCACTTCGAGGTCGCTCTTCAACACCCGTGCCGCCAATTCGGTTGATTGATTCACAAAAGCATCAAGCGCAGATCCAATCATTTGGCGCGTGAGCTCTACCATCCTCGGCAAAACCTCATAAGGTTTGAGAGGTGAGAGTCTTGAAAGCTCAATCACTCTTTCACAAATATTGACCGTCATATCCCCCATCCGCTCAAGATCCGTGCAGGTCTTAAAGGCCGAGGTCACAAATCTCAAATCCGAGGCCGCTGGCTGCCTCAAGGCTAAAATCTGGAGCGCAGCTTGATCGACCTCCTTTTCAAGAGCATCGACCTCGACATCTCGCCTCATCACTTGTCTCGCTAAGTCCGCATCGTTTTGGATCAGCGCATCGGCGGCTTCGGCCAACATGGATTCTACAGTGCCCCCCATGAGAAGGAGTTTCTCTTTGAGGTTCTTTAGATCCCGTTCAAATTCTAAGCTCGTATGCTTCATATAAACTAACCAAATTTACCTGTGAGATAATTCTCTGTCTCTGTGTTTTTAGGTCGAGTGAAGAATTCTTTCGTCTCTCCAGACTCGACGATTCGACCGTTCAAAAAAAACGCTGTCGTATCTGAGACTCGCGCCGCTTGTTGCATATTGTGAGTCACAATAATGATCGTAAAATTCTGCTTCAATTTGGCAATGAGGTCCTCAATGCGAGATGTGGCAATGGGATCCAAGGCCGAACAAGGCTCATCCATCAACAAAAGACTCGGCTCCATAGCGATCGCTCTTGCGATGCAAAGTCGTTGCTGCTGTCCCCCGGACAATCCGAGAGCAGGCCCATTCAGTCGATCTTTGACTTCGGGCCAAAGTGCTGACGCTTGCAAGCTCTGAACAACGAGCGACTCGATCTCGGATTTCGAAACACCCGCATGGCGAGGGCCCCACGCCACGTTCTCATAAATAGATTTTGGAAATGGATTAGGCTTCTGAAACACCATACCGATGTGACGTCGCACCAAAACAGGATCCACTTTGCTATGATAAATATCCTGTCCGTTAAAGAGAACACGCCCCGTCAATTTGCAATTGGGAATAAAATCATTCATTCGATTGAGGGCTCTCAAAAATGTCGACTTTCCGCATCCCGAAGGCCCAATCAGCGCCGTCACAGAATTATTCAAAAAAGTCTGAGTCACATTCTCGACGGCTAATTTGTCTCCATAGCGGATACTCACATTTTCTGTGGAGAGTTGGGATTTTAACAATGAATCATTCTTATGCATCTTATCCCTGTCACCTTCTCGCAGCTCGAGCCCTCAGGTAAATGGCCAATGCGTTCATCCCCAAAGAAACTCCCAACAAGACAATGATTCCGGATGCGGCAATGGCCCTAAATTCATCCTGAGGCCGACCCGCCCAATTAAAAATCTGAATGGCCAGAACCGTAAACGAATCCATCGGGGTACTCGGCAAAAAGGCGACGAAAGAGAGAGCCCCAATCAGAATAAGAGGTGCAGCCTCTCCAATCCCTCGATTGAGTGCCAAAATAATCCCCGTAAATATTCCAGGCAAAGCCTGCGGGAGAACATGAGACCAAACAACCGCCGAGCGATTGGCTCCCACCCCAAAGGCTGCCCATCGAGCCGAAGCAGGAACGGCCTTCAGGGCCTCTGTCGTCGAAATAATGATGATCGGCAAAATCATCAAGGCCGTTGTCATGGCCCCTGCCCAAATACTGCGACCAAGATTCATCCATCTCACAAAAACAGTGAGCCCCAAAATTCCATAAACAATTGCTGGCACCCCTGCCAAATTGTGAATGTTAATCACTAAGAACCGAGTAAAGAACCCAGCCTTCGCATATTCCTGCAAATAAACTCCTGTAAAAATACCGATGGGCACGGCAAACAAAGCCGTCAACGCCATGATCCATAGTGTCCCTGCAAGCGCTGAAGAAATTCCCGCTCTCTCTGGAAACCGAGAGGGAAAGCTAGTGAGAAAATTCCAAGAAAGCGAAGTCCAGCCTTCCTGGAAAACAGTTACCAAAAGTACCGCCAGCAAAATGAGGCAGAGAGCCAGCATGGCAAGGCCCCCACTCCGCACTCCTTCAGCTTTTATTTTTTGCCAAAAGTTCATTAAATATACTTCTCCTGAAACCGTCTCACCACTCCCTGAGCGATCAGATTGGTTCCGAGCGTCATGACAAAAAGGACGAGACCGACAGCATAAATACTGTGGTATTCAATGGTTCCAGCAGGCGTATCTCCTAAACTCACTTGAACAATATAAGAAGTAATCGTCTGCACAGACTCTAAGGGATTGAGAGTCAGCTGCGGTGTAGCCCCTGCCGCTAGAGTAACAGCCATAGTTTCTCCAATCGCTCGAGAAAAAGCCAAAATCACGGACGCTACAAATCCCGAGAGCGCAGCCGGAAACACGATCGTCATTGCGACTTGATATTTGCGAGCTCCCAATCCGTAAGCCGCCTCCCGAAGCTCTCTCGGAACAGCTGAAAACGCATCCTGACTAATGGAAGCAATCATCGGAATCACCATGATCCCCACAACAATCGAAGCACTCAGTGCATTAAAAAACTGAATCTCCGGAAAAAGCAGAGATAACTTTGGTGTGACATAAGAGATCGCAAAGAATCCATAAACAACCGACGGAACTCCCGCCAAGATCTCGACGATTGATTTGAGAATCTCTCGAGTTTTGCCTTGAGTGTATTCGCTCAAAAAGAGTGCACAGCCCGCTCCGATCGGGAGAGCAAACAATGTCGCTCCCACGCCAATCAACAAAGTGCCCGTGACAAGAGGGAGAATTCCAAAAGCCTTAGGCTCAATGAGTGCGGACCATTCGGTTCCAGTCAGAAAATCAAACCAAGAAACCTCATTAAAAAACGCGCCGACTTCTCGACCTAACGAGTAGATAATCCCAACTGTTGTAACAACGGAGACAGAGGCTGCTAAATAAATCAGCCCTCGAGTTAAAAGCTCACCCCACGAAAAAGACGGAGATCCCCAACGATAGCGCAAGGTCCTCTTTCGTCTTTTGGTAGACCCGACACCTAATCCAAATTCGAGATTTTCTACTCGAACCGCTGACATCTCCCCCTCCTCAAGTTCCTAAGGCTTAGATATCACGGTCGAAGTGAGCAACTTGGACAAAGGCATCTTACTACTGTCCGGCGCCTCATACAGACTGCCATCGGCTCTCGCGTTCAACCGCTCCATTACCGTTTTATAAATCGCATCTCCCAAAGAGACATAACCCACTTGACCCGAGAGAGTTCCCGCATTTTCGATATAAAACTTTGCAAATGCGGCCACTTCCGTGCGTTCGAGACTTTTCTTGGAAGCGTAAATAAATATGGGGCGAGAAAGCGGGGCATAGGTCCCCTCGGCAATTGCCTTCGCTGTTGGAATCATCACTCCTTTGCCCGCATCGACACCAACGACTTTGAGTTTTGTCTTATTGGACTCATAGTAAGCAACGCCAAAATATCCAAGCGCGCCCTTGTCTCCTGCCACACCTTTGACAATGACATGGTCTGACTCACTCGCAGTAAAATCCGTGCGAGAGGCTTTCTCTTTTTGATTAATCACCTTTGTAAAATAATCAAAGGTGCCCGAATCGGGTCCAGGCCCATAAAGATTGAGTCGGACATCAGGAAACCCTGCTCGCACTTGATTCCAATTTTTGACGACACTCCCAGGCTCCCAAATTTTTTTGAGTTCTGCAGTCGTCAAAGATGTTGCCCAAGTATTTTGTGGGTTCACGACAATCGCGATTCCATCGTACGCCACAGGAAGTTCAACAAAATCTATTTTTGAGGCGCGACAACTTTCAATTTCTGACGACTCAATCGGTCGAGAGGCCCCTGAAACATCAAGCTCGCCTTTGCAAAACTTTTTGAAACCCCCTCCCGTTCCTGAAGCAGCGACTGCCACTCGCGTTTGAGGATGCAGAATCTGAAACTCCTCACCGACCGCCTCAGAAATTGGAAAAACCGTCGACGAACCATCCACAAGTATCCGCCCCTTCAATGAGCTGCCACCGTCTGCGGCGAACATGGGATGACTCACCCCAAAAACAACTCCCATTAAAAACAATTTTGAAACCAGACCTGATTGAAACGAATTACGCATAAAGTTCCTCCGAAATCAGGATAAGGAGACTCTCCTCCCAAAAACACATAATCTTTGAAAAGTATTTGTTAAGATCAATTAAGACGCGCAGAAGACGCCGTCGTAGGAAAATAGAGGCTAAATGTAGCCCCTTTAAGCGGTTCGCTGGCCGCTCGGACAAAGCCCCCGTGAGACATCATAATATGCTTCACGATTGCTAGACCCAGTCCCGTTCCCCCCAAGGCACGGTTTCGGGATTTATCAGCTCGGTAAAACCGCTCAAAAATTCGAGGCAGATCATCAGGCCCGATCCCAGGTCCATTGTCCGAAACCACAAAGCGCGCATAAACTCGACCTTGTTCAGTCACCAATTGGGAGCTTAGCTCAATCTGAGTTCCATCTTGGCAATAGCGATGCGCGTTTTCGATGAGATTTCGGAGTGCCTGACCAAACAGCTTCTTGTCAGCAATCAGATCTTTGACAGAGTTTTTGATCGCAAGCACTTGTTTGCGAGCGGAGAGCGGATACTCAAAATCCTTTCGGATCTCTTCAATGACTTCATCCGGCTTAAAGGCAGTCGACTCCATATACATATTAGGAGACTCAATCTTGGCGAGATCCAAAATATCATTCACCAAATGAGAGAGCCGTTCGGAGTTTTCTTCGATTCGCTGCAAAAAACCTTCGGCCCTTTGAGGATCTCGAATCGCTCCGGATCGGAGGGTCTCCGTAAATCCTTTAATGGAGGTGAGAGGTGTTTTGAGTTCGTGTGAAACATTGGCAATAAACTCACTTCCCCGAACCTTGAGTGATTCAATTTCGAGATCCTTGGATTCGAGTTGTTTGTTGAGCTTGCGAATCGTCAAACCGCACCAAGTGGCAACAGCAAGGAACAGAACCAAAAATAAAAAAGTCATAAGATTAAACGATTCGAGGACCGTCTTTAAATCGATATCCGACCGCACGTATGCTCTCGATATGGGCACCGAATCTTCCGATCTTTTTTCGGAGATTCGTAATATGCACATCGATGGTTCGGTCCACGACAGAAATATCTTTGCCTAACGCAAAATCAATGAGTTCATCCCTCGAAAACACATGGCCCAAACGAGTCATCAAACACTGAAGAATTTTGAATTCGGTCGTGGTGAGACGAACTTCTTTGCCTTCGACTCGAACCTCATGCCTCGGAATATCAATCGTCAAATCTTCGTACTTGAGCTCTTTTTGAGGCTCTGATGTTCGCTTCTCATCAGTACGTCTAAAGATCGCTTTGATTCGAGCGACGACTTCTTTGGGTGAAAAGGGCTTAGTAATATAATCATCTGCTCCCAGCTCCAGTCCCACAATAATATCGGTCTCAGAACTCTTGGCAGAAATCATAATAATGGGAATCGCCTCGAGCTCGACATGGCGCTTGAGCTGTTTGCAGAGTTCGAGTCCTGCAATACCGGGTAACATCAAATCCAAAAGTACCAAATCCACACGACTCTTTTTGAGATACGCCAGGGCCTGTTCGCCATCAGAAACGAGCTCCACGCCGTAGCCTTCTTGCTCCAGATTGTATTTGAGGAGCTCGCGAATATCGGCTTCGTCATCAACGACTAAAACGCGTTTTTTAGCGATTTTGGAGATTAATTCTGAAGGGCCGGTTGAGGATATGGTTGTCACAGCGCCGTCCATGGAAACCCTACTTACAGCCTTTTCAGGGAGGGGCCAATGGGTAATTCCAAGTTTCCTAAATGATTGAGATTTTACGAAGACTGGTGCAAATTTCTCCCATCTCTCTGGCCAAAAGGGGCGGCCCAAATATATAGAGGAGAGACCAGTTAAGTCGGGGTGTAGCTCAGCCTGGTAGAGCACCAGTTTTGGGAACTGGGAGTCGTGAGTTCGAATCTCGCCACCCCGATATCTTCAGCTCTGGCGGGAGAGCCCTTGAGTCTGGCTTTTTTGCCAGACTTATTTTTGACAATGCTTAATTCATCAATGATTTGAGTGACCTAAAAGCGCACTTTACTGGCCCGGGAACTGCAAGTCTTTGAGACGTGATGTATCGAGGTTGTCAGTTTTGGCGTCCCCTATTCTTACTCGCGCTCGTCTTCGTGGCGACTTCTTTCGACGCTCTCAGAGCGCTCGATGAAGTGACTGCGCGAGATCATGCGCTTCGATTGCACGAACGTCTCACGGGAGTTCCTCCTTCTAGCACTGAGCTGACTCTACTCACACAGTTACTGCGAGATGGAAAAGTTGCAGAGGCCACCTTTAGGGTCATGAACAATAATTACTTTTATAAAGAACTCGCAAGATCCTTTAGTGCCTTTGCCGACATTGATCAGCAGCCCAATGATACGCTCACCGATTTTTCGGC
>JACCDG010100186.1_pt1 | contig 70816 bp, 96 predicted proteins | sample 7442471 | NCBI WGS metagenome assembly JACCDG01 (sample SAMN15323444, study PRJNA562643) | freshwater metagenome | isolation source: river surface water | place: USA:Blue River Watershed | collected 2017-08-17 | reverse complement strand
TATATTTTTTTGTGTTCCTTGTCTATTTATGGAAACACTATTTCCGGCTGGTTGTATGACTCTAATATTTGTTCCCATTAGTTAACTCCTGGTGAAACAAATGCAATACCTTCCAGAACTCTTGATGTGATTCCCGCATTATCTGTTATCTTCACATCGAAAACATATCTTCCTGCTTTAAGGTTTGCGGTATTAGCTGCTGATAGAGTCAATGTTATTTGACCATTAGCCGAATCGGTTACACTACATACAACGTTTGCTGAAATTGTATTTGTATAATATGATTTTTTGATTTTAGATGTTACAGAATAATTCAAAAGATTCATGTTAGCATTAGTCGCATCATCAGTTAATGTGATGATGTTATTGAAGGATGAACCTTGATCGATTAATAGTTCTGTATATGCTACCATTTTAAGAATCCGTAATATTGTTTGCCGTATAGTATATATTTATACCATGAAGACGCGCATCTATAGCTAAGGTATCGCTGGATCCAGTTGCATACCGTCCTATCTCAAAAATAATTAGATCATCATCCTGTGGACTTCCTGCAACAGTGACAGCGGAAGATTCACTTCCTATGTATATTGTATTTGCTGTGCCACCTGTCGATGTTGCGGTTACCGGTGTGCCCAACGCGGCGTCCATGGTTTCAGAATTTGAAATGGCCACTGCGGCAAGGTTCCACGATACTGCACCTGCGCTGGTTGTAGCTTGTGACCAAACGGGCGAATAAGTTATTGTTCCTTTATCCCAATGTTTCGGCATTTTAATATGCACTTGAACGCCTTCATACGTGGAAGGATCAAAATCAAGTGTCCTAATATAATGAGAATATGTTGCGGTAAAAATTTGGCTTATTGCGGGCCCACTTGTTGCTTTACATACAAGTGCTCCTGCCGGTATCCACATTGTTTGTTTTCCGCTTCCTAATACTGAATCATTTTTCAGTATTTGATTTGATTTTATGCGTATGTTTCCGTTGGCCGGAAATAAATCTATACCTATCGATGTGTTACCTGTATTTACTGATAGTGGCAGGGCCGCGTTAGCCGTTTCGATTGAGGATACAACCAATGTTGACATTAAAATACCTCTGTTCTTTCTAAACCAAATCTAAGTTCTAATCCATGTATGCAGGTATCGACAGTCAATGTATCATTAGACGAAGAAGCTTCTCTAGACAATCTTAAATATAAGGTCTGGACAAGTGGACCTGCACTTATATTAGAAACAATTAAACCTGATGTGTTTTCAAAATAATGAGAATTATTGCTCATATATAACGTATTTTCTGTTCCCATAGGAATTTTTATTTTTGAAATATGTCCTATTGGTAAATCTGTGTTATTACCTTCATTAACCATAAAACCAACTAAATTATAGACAACATTCCCTGTGCCCGAAAATTTTTGTGAGGTTATAACTGACCAATCGATGTTTCCTCTGTTCCAAGTGGATGGTAATTTAACTTCTGTAAATGCCGTGGTACTATTTGCAGGCTCCATCGGAAAAATTGGATATTGTATTTTGTTATTAGATGTTTCTATAATACTTACATAGGTGTTAAACGACCTAAAGGCGTGATTAGGAATCCAAATACTCTCCACTAAAGACTGGCTCATTTCCAATATAACATTACCCGTTACTGCAAAATTTGTTGTTGAATTTGCAGGCTGCATCAGAACATAAGTATTACCTGTACGGAGAATCAATGGTTCCGTTTCATTGGGTGATCGTATATTTTGTATAGTTAAGCTTGACATTATATGATGATAATTCTTCCGCCACTATTAACCGTAAGAGTGTAGCCTGTATTAACTGTCAACGGACCAACAGCTACACCTCTTTCGTTTCCGTCTATCGTTACATTTGCGGTTAGATATAGGTAATTCAAACGGAAAATATCACCTATATTATTTGCATTTCCGACGGTTCCTCTATTACCTTTATAATAACCACCACCGGTATTATTATTTGCCGCAGTATATGCCGCGGCCGCGGTACCATTTGCATATGTCGCATCTATACCTGCGGTATAAGCTAAGACGTTTGCTGCATTCGCCTTGTCAAAAGCAGCGGCCGAAGATGCACCACTATTTGCCGCGGTGAAGGCAGCAACGGCCAAAGTGTGAATTGCATTCACTATATTTGCGGATGCAATATTTGTCGTGCTGGTATCCGTATTGGTAGAAACCACATTTGCATTTAAATATACAATTGAACCAAGATTTGCATTGGCGCCTGGTCCAGAAACAACAAGTGTGATCGCAGAAGTATTAGAACTCATACGAATATTGTCATTTACAAGTTGACTGTTGGTTATTGTTCCTGTAATCTGAGTGTTTCTAACGTTGGAAATTAGACCACCATCACCTTTTATAAGACCACTGGAAACATTCAAAGAAATACCACCACCAACACCACCGGCGTTTGTTAGTGTTAGTGTACCGGAAGAATTCAATTGTCCTTCCGTCGCCAAATTGGAAACGGTTATGACTTCATTTGTTTTGTTCATCCATGTTAGGAATGTATCTAACAGTGTAACCAGTGAAATGGCCATTTATTTTTCCTTTATTAATCTCTTAATCTCATCCAATTCGGCTCGGATATCAGATAGTTCGGTTTTCATTTTCCTGTTTTCAATTAACAGTTTTTTCTTTGTGATATAATCATCGCGGGTTCTTGTATCGGTTTCAAGTAGGGCCCGGTTTCCTATATCCCGTTCTAGTGTTTTTCCTTCGATTTTTACATGAGTCATTTTTAACCTGCTGGTAATGCAATTGCTCTCATATCATAACATACTGGATATTTAACCGTTGATTCGCTTAACATGACAATTTTGATAGCAAACTGGTTAAAAGTTCGATATGTATTTGTTCCTGAGGTATAGGTTATAGCATTAGATGTTGCTGGTCTATACTCATATTCAAGCGTATCATATTCATTCAAAGACTTTATTGTTGAGGAGGTATATTGATTCATGAGTATATATGGTTGCTTTTCAAAGGAAACAGGATCCGTTGAATTTCGAACCTTGTAATATACTTTAATATCTGTTCCAATAGGTTTATATGCAGTCAACCAAACACGAAGATCACCCGCGTCGAAACCTTCCTTTAGAGTAACCTTTTTGGAAATATACTTACAGATTGCAGGTCCAGCAGACGGACTTGTTTCGCTCGTCAACACGAAGGATTGAGTATTGCTTCCACCTAGTGAGGTTAGAGTTGCTGTATTCGAATAACCTTCTCCACCATCGGTTACAATAATATATGAAATACTAGCATTTGCACCACCGGATGATGTGCCCGCAATTGCATATGCCATGGCATTTACGGTTGCACCTCCACCATCTATGGTTATTGCGACATTTTGATTATTCGCAAAGCCATAGCCTCCATCTGTTATGGTAATATCAGCATTTGAAATATTAGCGTTGTTGATAATATTTTCAATTGCGATTAGGTTAAAATGATTAGTATATAGTATAGGAGAAACATTGGAATCTCCGGTCGTCAATACAGCTTTTAATTTATACTTACCATCTGTTCCTGTTTCTATTGTTTTTCGAGAACTTGGAAGATAATTTGTATCCGGAACATATGTTTCAAATGTAGTACCTGAATCCAAAGATTGTGAATATGAAATACTCGTATTTGGTAAAATCAAATCATCAGCATGTGAATATATCATATCAGCAGGAACATTTGCATCGGGAGCAACATTATTCAATATCACTGTTCCAGAGGATTCAAATGAACATCTGTATAGTCGGAACATCATATCTTCAAGCTGAGATGCATCCCATGTTGATGCATTTTGCGATTTGAAGAATGAACCCAAATATGGTTGCTCTGAAACTTTTCTTGTTGTTCCAATAATATTTTCACCTAGTTCGGATAACCAAATTTCATAATTCAAACTTGGTGATAATACAACAATAGCATATTCACCAGGTTTTAAATACATAGGCGAATCAAATTTGAAATATGTTCCTTGTTTTGGTAATATACTATTACTTACATATGGGGTATCTTCGAACACATCAATATCTTCTGCCTTTACAGTTGCGCTATCAATGATTTCATATGAACTTGGATAACCATTTACGACAGGCCGTATTTGTGCTGTAACCGGAAGAATTTCATCTTTTGAACGAAACCAAATTTCAACTTTTGATAAGAACATACCATTAGGATATTCGTCTTTGTTGACAAAGAATGTTTGCGCCACCGGATCTACAGTCCGGCCTTCACGTTCTTGTCTTCTTGCTGGAGGCGGCTGAGGTGGGGTGACCGGTGGAGTTACAACTGTTGATACCGTTTGGCGAGTATTTCGAACAACAACCGTATTTCTTACTTCTTGTATACCAGATGAGTTGAACTTATATTCAGCCCGAGTTGTACAATCTTCAACGTCATTTGTCGGGACGTCAATAATTCTAAAAACACGTTCACCTGTTCGGAACATACCTGGAGGAACAACAAAGGTTCCTGAGATCGTTCCTTCGCGGCCAACATAAAAATCTGAACCATTATCCGTCGATTCGGCAAATGAAATTGAGAAATTATTTGCATCTAATACATCAGATTCATCTGGAAATAAACTAGAAAAAGCCTGTGATAGCATTAATGTTTGTGTTACATTGTTGAATGAAACGACATTTGCCCTTGCTCGTCGCAATCGATTGTGTCCTGCGCCGCGGCCTCCATGAGGAATAATGATTATATTATTAGAGCCTGTTGTTCCCCAATGGTTGTTTGCATGCCATTTAGTTGAGATAGGTAGAGTGATTGTGTTTGCGGAAACGCTTGACCATCCGGCACCACCTTTGTGTCCTAAGCGATGAACGCCGCGGATTGAATGTGATCTGATAGTTGCCGTGTTACCTGATCTTGAACCTGAAATAGTTTGTCCAGGAACAAATTGTCCCGATGAATTGGCCAAATGTAACCAACGACGGCGAGGCCTGTTGCTTCCGTCATCATCATCATCAAAATGGCGCCGGCGCATTCTGACAATACCTCTTGATGCGGTATTTGCACCAAAGGTCGTTGTAATAGTATCAACATTGGATGTTCCGGAATTGAATACAGCAACATTAGAGTTTGCTTCCAGTTCCAATTCATCATTTTTGATGATGTAATCGGTAACATCAACATCATCAAAGAAAAACCAAACTTTTCTTTGAGGTCTTAAACCTTCAGCGACAAAATCAATGGATAGTGGTCGCATGAAAGGAATAATTGATATATCGATAACACCGTTATCGAATGTTGATTCGGAAACAGTTGTATTTGTTGTGGTTGTTGTAGTTCCGGTTGCTCTTGTACCCGTTGTGGTAGAAGTGGTCGCGGATGCTACGATTACACCTTGCTGTATTATTCTTGGAGTAGTTGCCATTTATTTTTCAATCCTTTAATACTATTTAGTGCCTTTACCGACGAACTCTTGTACCAAATCTTCTTTGTGGAAGATTATTGACGGTTGTAAATGCATTATTTCTAGTATTTGCTCGGGTTTGGTTTGTTGAATTATTTGCAAGCAAGTCTGCATTTACATCTCCGGTGTTAATAACAACATCTGGCGCTTCAACCACGTCGATCCAATTATCGGCTGGTGGATCCATGGTTATGTTACCAATATAATCTGCAAAAATATAAGGCTGAATATTGACCCATTTTGTTGCAGAAGTTTGAGAAATTGCAACTTGCTCCGTGTAGTCCAAGGTGGTCTTTTCACCCAAGGTCTTGGTATCTGTTAAAGTTGCAGGATATAATTTTCCTTCAACGTTAACCTGTCTCGGAAGAATACCGCCAATGTCTCGATCAATCGATACGCTGAAATCAATATTGTCAATATCTCCGGAACCAAAAGTTGAGAAGTTATCTACCAGCACACCATATTTTGTTCTTTCCAATCCATCGGAATCCATAATAGAAAGATCCGTTACTGCTTTTTCCAATAGTGAAAGAGTATTATAATATTCTAGATTTTCAATTCGTGTTTCGAGACGGCCTATATCTCTCATGGTATAACGCTTATTCTCAACAAAATTGATAACTGCGTTGGCCGGAGTTAATGTATATGGATCAAGACTGATCTTATATAGAATCATTGCTCCTTCCATAATACGTGGCCACTGTGGGAATAATCCGGATTCACCTTCCAATAATGTGAATGGTGAATTTAGATTTCTTGTCATGACAAGATAATCTTTTCTACCCAAATAATACTGGTAATCAGCTTGGAAATTTTCATTAGGAACAGGTACTCGGAAGGTCTGTACTGTATATCCCGGATACGTATTAGAAGCATTTTGCCTTTTAGGTCTAAAATCAATACAATCACGCAAGGATAGAACCGTTCCGTCACTCTTTGTGTAATAAGGAACAGATGTATAGCCCGCGGTGTTGGCTACATTTGGATAAGAATCTACATTAAAGTAACCTGTACCATCACCGGATGCGGTATGGTCATACCAGTTATAGCATACAACCAATGGGCCCTGTGGTGCCGAAACTCTAGGCTTTAAACGTATAGATGCGTGATCATAATGGCTATCTCTTTGTCCACTATCAAAGACATATCGATTAGTCACATCACTATAAGCCAATATTGATGTTCCATTTGCAGGAACGCTCGCACCAGCAAGGTCATAGATTTTTACAATTTCTTTAACATCAGAGACGAATAAACTCATATCCGTATCGGGTACACGGGTAGGTGAAGCAATAACTGTCTGTCCTGCATTTAGGTATACATTCATTGTACCTGTGCTGCTAACAAAAATACCATTTGCTGCACCACCCACAAAATGTGTACTATTTGCTGTAGTTAGTGTCTTGGTTTTTTGCTGTGAATTTGTACCTGAATTGATATTCACCACAGCATATACGGTTGCTGCTCCGGTGAAGGATGCAACAGAAGTTATTGTAGCTACACCGAGAGAAATTGACACAGAACTCAATTCTAAAACGGCAGCGGACACCGTATCAGGAATTACTAGGAAATTATCCAAAACAGATGATGATGTTCCTGAACCACCTGAACCATTAAATGTCTCATCGGGATATGAGGATAATGTTGCTGTCGCAGTTCCCGCGGTGAAGGTAACAGCCATTTTTTTCAAATATTGGAATGACTGATCAGTTATACTTGCAGGTTTTATGAAATTCTGTGGGAATGGGAATACCAAAGAATTAAAAGTTGTTTCAGATAGGAATGCATCACCTGTTGATGCTCCATCCACCTTGTTAGAAGTAGTTATATTTGCATTTGCCCGGGCAGAAGGTGAACCTGGGGTATTAGCTGAAATCATAAAAGATTCAGCTTGAGCAAAATCATAATCGATTGAGAATTGGAAATTATTGTTCGGTGTTGCTGCAAACGAAGATGCGGTATTAAATGTTTTTGTTGTTCCGTTATATCCAGAAACACGTAACGTATCACTTGAAGACGCGCCATTTGTTGATGTATATATTCGGAGAGTTGCTCCTTTATAAGCATCAGCAATATCACTAAATTTGTTTGTATTAGCTGCTTCATATGCAGTTAGAGCATTTGAAGTTGCAGTTGATACGTTTGAGGTTAGATTTGCAAAGGCAGTGTCGAAAACACTCATACGATATGTTCTAGTATTTGCATTCGCAGTGTTAGAACCACCTTCATATGTTATAGAACGAATTCTTGCTGTACCAATTTTAGTTGAGGTATATGCTGTGTTTGATGCCGCATTAACGCTGCTATAAGGAACACAATGCACATCAGCTAGAGATGCAGTAGAAAAATCAAATATACCACGAAGATCGCCGACAATAACATAATTACCATAGTTCATAGGAATATCATAATTATTTACCGATGAATTGGCTCTTGCTCTAGGAATTGTTATTGCTTGCTGGGCAATACTTTCATATTCATATCCTTCGATATATGCCTTTCCTGGATCCAATAAGGCCTGTAAGGCGGTATCATCGGTTGGATGATTAATTATGTTTAAAAGGAAAGGACGGACAGTATAACTACCAGATTCATCATACGTTCTGCGGGCTAAAGTATCTCCTAGTGCGGAATATTCAGTATATATGACTTCGCTCTTTATTTGTCCGTTTTCGACACGCATAAATTCAACAAATGTGTCATCATCCTCTGAATCCAAAGAACGTGTTGTCAAGTCAAAGTTAATACGAAGACGGTTTGCGCCCGGAGCCTGATAGTTTGATGATTCCTGTGCGGGGTCTAATAGATTAGTATCCGATGAAGATGTTACTATATCGTTTGTATATTCTAATCCAATTCGGGCATTGGCCTGATCTGAAAACTTGTCAACGACTATTGTTTGTTCCGGAACCTTTACGAAATAACCATTAATAAAGAAAATTCCTTCAGAAATAGATGCAGTTGTGGCCGCTCCACTGGAATTTGATGTTGCAATATTTGCATATGTGTTAGATTCTGTTTTTATTGTTGTTCCAGATTCAAATTCATTGCCGGTCAAATATTTAATAACAACAACCGGAGGATCATCGGAAGTTGGAGATTTGGTGCCAACAACGTATGCCTGTACATATGCATTACCGCTGGCATGGGTAATTACATTTGCTGCCATGTCTCCAACGCTAATATCGGTACCAGCGTATTGTGTTTGCAAATTAATATGTTTAGCTGAATTATCCAGTGTTATAGAACCACCAATAATTTTTGCACCATTCTTGAAGATATGGTTACCAAATCTTTCAATTTGGTTCTGTAAAATTGTTTGGATTTGTGTAAGTTCTGTTGCCTGTACAGCATAACCGGGACGGAAAACGATGGACATATAGTTGTCGTTTTCATCCCACTGATTATAATAAGGCTTAATCCTTAGTGTATCAGGTACAATTTTTGAGGTGGCAATGTTAGCAGTTGACATTTTTATTCCTTAATTTAGAACTTAACGACTATCTTAAAGTCTTCGCTTTGGTCGATATTTCTTGTTATTGGTAGAAGGTTATCCACATATAGTATATCACCACTATTTAGTTCCAATACTGGATAGCTTATAGAGGTAACGAATTTGTTTGCAGAGGAATCAACTCCTATTAATGGATCGCTAATAGGTGTTCCTCGGGTGTTTGTTAGTTTTACTGTGGTATTAGTGGAATCATATTCCTGAACAATTCCTGAAAAGGTCGATGTGGAAAGTGATGTTCCCTGGTACACATACTCATCCTTTATATATGCTGATCCTGAGCCGGATAGCGATAAATCCAATGTTTGCTTTACCACATTATTAGATGATATGGTTGTTGTACCATATAATGTAGGGTCTTTAATTAAAGCTATCTGTCTAAATTCATTATCAACCGAAATCCGGCCGTTTTCGTCTTCTTCAAATCTAGCATTTATAATGATGTTCTTTGCATGTAATTCATATGCAGGGTTTGAACCATGCCCTCCCTTTGGTGCTATGATTGCTCGTCCGGTAGCACCAGTCCCACCGCCGCCGGTAATTGTAACGGTTGCATTTGTATATCCGACACCATAATTCGTCATTGTTATGCTATGTACCGTATTCGATGCGGTATTAACATTTGCTGTCGCGGCCGCGCTGCTTCCATCACCGGTTATTGTTACGACTAAATTATCAGAATTGCTATATCCGCTGCCTGCGTTTGTTAAAACAACAGTATAGATAGGACCTTCTACTGCATTTTCTTGAACACTCCACTGTAACTGGCCGTTATCACTGGTTAATGTTCGAATAGGAATATAATTTGGTGTAGTGAATTTGATTAAATCGGAGGTTCGCAATTGACACATAAATTTCCAAATATAACCATCTCCTGTTTGGGTTACATTGTTAGCGTTAACAGAAGTAGGCTCAACCGTGGAATTAGCGTTTCCATTATTGCTTAGGCATTTATATACATTATAGTCCGATGTTACAACATAGAACTTTACATTATCGTTTCCAAGAGTTGAATCGAGTTGATCATATTGGGTGTATATGGTATTGGCCGTCCAGTTATAACGAGGAACACATTGTTCAATATCATTACCAGTTAATTTTTTTGCTCCAACCATATTTCTCCATATTTCCTGCTCAGTTGAATAGGAGCCGTTAGCTGTCGGCGGCGCGGCGTCATTCGCCCAGGCCTGGTGGTATCCAAAGGATACATAAAAAGTTCCTGTTTCCGTATTTGCAAATGCATCTTTAAAGATGGAGGCCGCAAAAACTCTATGATTATCAAAAATTGTACCTGTCATATTACCTCTATTTATAGAATTCTACCGAATCTCAAGTTTCCGGTGTTGCTTGAGACCGTATTGTTTGCATGGTTGATATAGAAAATGTTATTGGAAGGAGCTATAATACTATATATCGCGTTTGTTAGATTAGCTAAATCACCTGAAATAAACTGGATATATGCATTCATACCTGTTGTCAGTGAATGTCCTGTATAGGAAACACTGATATTTGATGAATTTGATATGTTATCAACAAGATACGGAGCCTTTAAGAATATAACCTCGGTATCTGTTCTATATGATGATACGGAATTCTGGGTTTCGCTATCATTATTATGGACATATTCACCAAAAATCTTTACACCCGCTGGATGTATAGCAGATTCTAGATATGATTTATACTCCGCAAGAGCCTTTTTAACTTTAACTACGTAACTATAGTTCTGATAATAATCTCTATCTTGCAAGAAATTATATGAACTCAAATGACCATCATCAGTTAAATATCTTCCTGGATAAGAATACACACCTGATATAAATGTGGAATATGCCTGAGCCGTTCCATCGCCACTTTGAGTGAGATTTATCGTTGCGGCCTCAGTATAACCATCACCATTATCAGAAAGTGTAATTTCCTCGATTTGTCCGATGGTTGATGTTGAAACGCTGAATGATTCTCCATCTCCTAGGATAGCGGTTACTATAACATTTGCACCTGTTCCTGTGCTTGTTCTTATGTTGCATGTTGGAAGATAGTTTTGATTATATCCTTGTCCACCTATAATCCAACCACTATTTGCGGTAAATCTAACAACATTTATCATTCCATTTCCATGCACAGTTTCGACCTGCGCATTCGCACCATGGCCAGAACCCCCAGATATATTCCAAAATTCTATAATGTCTCCGGCGGTGTACCCTAGTCCACCAGAAACAACTTCCATTCTTCCTAAAATTCCAATAGATTTTATTGCGGAATTTGCAATTGCATCGACGGATGGAATTGAAGAATAGCCTGTGCCTTGTGCATTAAGAATGATGGAGGTTATAGGTCCGCATGGACCATAAGCAAAGCTACTGAGAGCGTTTATCAGGTATGTATTTGCATTAGGTAATGAAACTTGAACATGATTTAGATTTGCATAGTTAGCTACATTCAATGTGGTATTTGCTTCCAATACGATTGTGCTTGTATATACATTGTATGTATTAGGATGATATCTTTCGCTGGTATCTACAGTTAAATATTGTGCGTTTGCGCCTGAACCGCCTCCTCCTCCTCCTCCTCCGGAAAACAACAAATAACCGTTTGCTATAAAACCAGCACCACCATGAGTGATTCCGAGATTTGATATGTTTCCGGAAGAAACGCGGGAAACATATGCGGCCGCGCCTGTTCCGGAAGATGATTCGATTATTGCAGGATCACCAACTTCATATCCTGCACCTGGAACGGTAACAATAATCGAATCTAAGCCACCAAAAACATTAGCCGAAACTGTTTTTTCTGTTCCATTTTCTGTGAACAGAGCATATACGGATTCACCATTTACGAACGTTCCTTGGTCGGAAGAAATTACAAGTTCACTAATTTCTGTTCCACCATCAAAATATCGATCGGTTCTTTCAATGATAGCGGTTGAATTGGATTCAGATCCTGTGACCCTCTTAGAAATGAATAGATCAAGGGCGGAACGGCTAGTATTCGCCAGACCATCTATAGTTATATCACGTACTCGAAGTGATTTCTGTATGTACCATTTTCCATCAGATGCACGTAAAATATCAATTTTAGGATAGTAAACTTCAACATCGTCACCATCCGTCAATAATCTCATTAGGAATCTAAGAGATTTTTCTGAACCTTTTGCTCTATAAAAGTCCTGGACATTCTTAAGAATTAATTCTTTATCAGCATTGATGTTTTTTGGAATTAAGCTTAAGAATGTGTTATAGAATTTTTCACTGAAATCGGTTAGGGTGTGATCAACATCAATATAATTATGTAAATTTTCAGCACGCTCAACAACTTTTCCTTGATTTAATGTGGAATTATTTTGCTGCAAATACTCATAATAAGCTTCAAGGAAAGCAACAAACGTTCTATGGTCCGATCTTACAAAGAACGGAACCTGAGTGTTAACAAGATTGCTTATTCGGTTATTGGTTGACATTAAATTCCATTTTCATCATTCATTGTTATTTGTATTGATGCCGAATCAGTTTCATCTAAATTTATAATTCTATTTCTTAAAGGATAAACAGTTTCATTGAGTGGTGAAATATTTATTGTGAGTGTATCATTTGGATAGTTTTCATTTTCGGTTATCGATAATGGTGTAAAATTGGTTATATAAACAATACCTTCTTCATAGTCAATTGTTCCTGCTTGGTCATTGACGATGACTTTTTCACCGTTTGACTGATAGTAGTATGTACGGAGGTCACCAATTCTGTTTTGGAGTATTGCAATTGCGGTTGCTCCGGAACCTTCTCCACCTATTATAGAAACTGTCGCTCTGGTATAATTAGAGCCCCTATTAGTTATAGTTATTGATGATAGTTTTCCATTTACGATTTTCGCCGTTGCTGTTGCTCCGGTACCGTCACCTGAGATTTCAACGGTAGGAACGGATGTGTAATCATTTCCAGGACTGACAACAGAAATTGAATCAATACCACTTGATGAATCTGGAACTTCTTCGAAATATACTGCTCGGGAAATACCGTTTATATCAGCTACCGTAACTGATGGAAATGAATATAACTTATTTGTTGGAGATCCTTTATAGAGTGGTGTATTGAAGGTCAATTCATAGTTTTTTGCTTCACCAATAGTTGGTTCAAATCTTTTTTGTAGATAAACATCTATTTCCGATCCAGTTATCGAGTTATCAGAATTATCGATTTGTTTATGTAATGTTGAATTTCGATATATCGAATCAAATGTATTCAAATCATTTTCTTTATAATCAATGATTGCTTCACGACAAATAGCTTTTAATTCGGTTTCATTATATGAAGTTAGCCGGCTATTATAGTTTACCCTCGCCAATATCAACAGATATACATATTCTGGATCAACAATTTCCGGCAATACGGTCATTACGCTTCGGTTGGAAATGACATTATTGACGATTCGAGCTTTTTCCGCATCGGAAATAGCATAATTATCTACAGGATTAAGAGATAAAAAAACTTTTCCATATACAGGAGGAACATTTTCTTCGCCGCCCCAAACAGCAACAGAATCGACATTTGGATAATCTGCTAATATTATAGATTTGAAATCATCGATGGTTACCGCTCTGTTCTGTACAGTATAGTGGATTGGAGCCCGCTTTCGTATTTGTTCTATTGTTTCTTTTTCGGCACCACCGGCAGCGGCCGAAACTGATGTGACAATCACATTATCATCATAACCATTAATTGGAGTGGTTAATGTGAATGTATTAGCCTTGTTTGCTCTGCTACCTTGGCAATCAAAATAACGCGCATAGATAATATTTCCGTTAGCTAATTGTTTTCCGATTACACCATCACCAAATGTAAGAGTGTATGAACCATTGGAATCTGGATTTTCCTCAACAAAGTATATTTGAGAATTTGCTGAAATTTCAGTTAGGTCTTCGGCGCGAGTATAATATGTCGTATAGGTATTAACAGATGACTCCTGCACAGTTATGACCAATGTATCCAAATCAATTGAAGATGTAGGTATCGTATATCTTCTTTTTGTATTGCTAGGAGACACTGTATATGCGAAGGTCATCAATTCGCCTTGTTTAATTGCAACATTTGAGAATGTGAAAGAACCGTCTGATTTTGTTGCGGTGTTTGCATTAACCGTCATAAAATTATATGTAATACCGTCTATCGGTTCAGATAGAAAGGTGGTATATGTTGGAAGTGTTAATGTTGTTGCATCCTGGTCTTCGTTTATCGATGGAGTAACTGTGATATTGACGATTGCTGTCGGTGATACCATTCCTGTCGGATTATAGTTCATTAATTTGGCATGTGAAATTATGGAATTTCTAAGCTGGGCCGTATCAATAAACATTTCATTGGCTACCATGTTTAGGTAATAACCCATATAGTGAGTATTATATGCAAGTAGATCCAACAGAACAGACATTCCTGAACCTTCAAAATCAAAGTCCTGAAATTCGGTTTGTGATCTTAGAAATTCCTTCAAATTTGTTTTGATGGAATCAAAATCCAATTCACTGATTCTAAGAGTTGTGTTTGCTTGTGTCATTAACGGATTCTTTCAAGGAAAATATTGATGGTATAAGGTTCTAGCGCGTTTACTGGCTTGAAAAAGATTTTACTTCGGTAGCCGTTTTCATCAGGATTAGACTCGACTAAAACATCTAATATTTGTGCCCTCGGCTCGAAATTTTGAATTACTTGTACAATAGCATCACGGAGAAAATTTGCAGTCATTGGTGTGATGTTTTCGAATAATAGCTTTCTTGCATTTGAACCAATATGATGATTGAATGGTCGATCATAGAAATTTGTCATTACGAGATTGCGCACCGAGCGGGCAATAGCATCCACTCCTTTTCTCTTTAACACATCCTTTGTGATCGGATGGCAAAAAAAGTCAAGGTCTAGATCGGAAAAATCGTTTTTTCGTGTGCTATTTTGTACATTTACTATTGGCATATGGTTATTTATATCTCCTAGTATGCAAATACATTTGTCGAATGACCATCAGGATCAACATTTGTCGGAATATGTCCGGCATCATCTGGTGTCGCTGTATCTCCCACAGCGACAATAACATTTTTGCCTTCAATGAAAACCGTTGTTCCTGTAATAGGAATTAATCTACCTTCATTGTGTGTATTAGGATCATTTTGTACTGCCCACAATTTACCGTTGACAAAGACCGTGCTTTGTCCCTCTACCACGGTTGTTGCGGTACAGAAACGAGTATCTCCATGTCGATGCGCCCCGGGCATTATGAATTCAACCTAATATTGGCACCTTGCATGGTCGTATCTCCAGCAGAGGTGGTGTTTAATTCTCCGGCAGCGGCAACCTCGACATTTCCGGATGATGAGCCTATGCCAACGCCGCCATCAGCAGCAAAATATCCTTTTCCGTCCGCAGAGTGTTCCATGGAACCTAAGACCTTTGTTGTTTGATTGCCGTTTACAGCAACCTCTTGGTTTCCCTGGACCGTTGTGTTATGATTTCCGTTGACGCTTGTTTCCATATTTCCTTCGACAACCGTATTAAAATTACCTGAAACTCGCATATCATAGTCTCCGGCTACTTTTAGTGAGCCTCCGCCTTGAATCGTAACATCATGGTGCCCGGAAATAAGTATCTTATTGTCTCCCATGACTATTTGATAATTGTCCTTTAGTGATTTTACAATTACATCACCATTAGGATGCATTTCGATTTTATTGCCGCTTCGGTGTTGAATTTGTACAAATTCATTTCCTTTTTCATCACTGAAACCTAGGACATGACCTGAACGACTTATGAAACGTGTTGTCTCACCTTGATTTTTTGTTCCGTATTCCAGATTATCTGGTTCATTCCATGTTGACATTAACTTTCCAATCTACTTTTGAGTGCGGACATTGTGCTTTCTATTAGCTGTCTTGGTTGATTTCCTTCACCAGCTACTCTTTTTAGGAAATCTTTATGTTGAGCCCCATTGGTGGAATTCATTCTTTTTATTAGGGTATCAGGTATTATTGATCCGGACATAAAGTTTGATGATCCACCCATTGTTTGTATGCCCGAAACAAGTGAACTAAAAACACTCTGCAATTGCTCTAGAACTTCCGATGCTTCCTCATTAACTGTACCATCCGGTAACATCGTCATAGAAATTTCACCAAATGCATTGTTTGTGGTGAGTGATACTGAATCCATGGACATTAGATCCTTGACAGAATCATCCGTCATTATTTTCTTTAGTTTTTCCTGTAGGTCACCATTAGTCTTTATTGTTTTTAGTTCATTTAGAAGGTTTGTTGCAAATGTAGCTGGATTGACCCTATTTACCTGCTGGAGGAAACCATCGGCCTGAGCCGGTGTAAATTGTGATGCGGTACCCGCTATATTTTTGAGTGCGGTCATCACATCAGAGGAAACAGATTTTTCAAGTGTTTTTAGTGCATCACCTGTTATATGATCAAATATATTAGCTAATCCGAATGCTTGACCTGGTAGAGCATTGGCCATCGCAGCCGTAAACGTTGATGCATCAGCCTGTAGAGCGGTTGTTACATTCTTCAACGGAGGAACTTTTTGCGCCATCGCAGCCAAGGATGGAATAAGAGTCTGTATACCATCCCGCTCTGAAATAGATGGTTCACTTGTACTTTGCGACTCTTGTACCGGTAATTTGGTTTTATTCGAACCGCGGTTCAATTGCTCCTGTTTTTGTTCAAAAATAGGCCTTCCGGAAATGTTTGCATTCTGTATTTTTTCGAATTTTTTTCTGATATGTGCAAATGACATGTTACCAGGCATTGTAGGATCTGATTTAGCTTTTCTTGAACCTACAACGGATGATACCTGTCTGAGTGATGGATTTGTCTTACTGACTTGCACCATAACAGAAGAACCGACCTGTGGTGGTGATGGATGATCAGCACCAAAACCTTCTGGTGATTTCAATACATTGACCCATATTGTTTCTTGGTCCGGATTCATTCCATCAATTGATGGAATATGCAACTTGACACGACCTAGTGCCTCGGGGTCATCTATCTTTGTTATAAATCCATGGTGTTGGACATATTCATCTTTCATTTTATAAGACTCCTGACGCCACGGTTTCCGAAACACAATCTAGCGTGGTTGTTCCGAAACCGCCTGCTTTGTAATTATGTGATAAGGAACAAATTAAGTATTCGCCTGTTCCATACTCGGGTTTACCAAGAGCTAAACTGTCTTTTGATAAAAACTCGACGGAAATAACATTACCAACATGTAGAATTGGGTTGAAGGGAACGGTTATTCTTAGTCCTATCTTATCTTGTTCTAATAGGCTCATTCTTGCTTGACGTAGATGTAAATACTTTTCTACTGCAACATCACAACCATCTGAACTTCCAGAATCACTTAAAGCATATTTTGTTAGGCCGGCACCTAGACCACATTTTGTCTGTGTGCTTCCGAATATTGATAATTTTCCATTTTGAATATTTTCTACAATTCCGGATGAATTTCCTACACCATTCATAAGGTCTGACAACATATCAAAATCACAAGGAAATTCATAAGACATAATGGAATATTGATTGGAAAATCCACCCTCATTGGAACCTTTTTCATTCCATGTGTATTTAGCTATCGGTCCTTGAGCGGCCATCCTGGCCAATGATCTAAAATTATGCCGACCTGTTGTATTTTCGAAGGTCATGAAATGCACAAAAGATGGATCATTTCCATTAGCTAGAGCAACCTCGGCCTGCTCGGATATAACCTGATATGGATAAATGTTTGTTGCATTATAATTTCTTCTAGGATCACTCGTTTCTATATTAGGATTTTTTGCACCAACACAGGCCAAGGCCTCACCAACAACCGATGAAGGTGTTTGACAAACCCAGGCCTTCGCCATTCGACCAGATGCATTCATGAGTGCATCATTATCTATAGCATGTATGAAATAGGTTTCTATTTGCATATTAAGCAATTTACGACTATCAATGCGATATATTACCTGCTGAACATCTAGACCTTTATTCATAGATGTTTTGGTGAGATTGAAGTTAAGTGTTTTTCCTTTAAACTTGTCCAGATTTTTTGGTGTTCCATCAGGTGCCCAATATACGGAATCTTGAACTTCAACGGTTGTGTGAATTGAAGGTGTTAATAGACTTTCAACCAGAGTTACACTTGCGATGGATGAATCCATCAAATATGTATCAGGTACTCCTTCAACGGTCATGAATAGCATTGTTGAAGGATCTACGGGGCTATTTCGATTTACTGGAGGTGCTACCATTATCTAACTGTTCTTATAGTTTCTGTTTGCTTTACACCTGCGCGAGAAAGAAGGGCTGCAAATTCTCCTAATATCTGCGGAATGTATTCTTTTTTGACCAATTTTATAGTTCTTTTTTCTTCGTTTCTATCATTTTCCCAATCATAGCAATATATTATTTGGGTTGAAATCTCTACATCAATAGATTTTCCTGAATTCAGTGTTTCGGTTTCTAGAGAATATTCAGGAAGGTCATTGTATGTGGTTTCATCGATTTCCAATATTATTTGGTTATAGTTACTTGTATTTCGATCCGTCCTCTTTATGATTTTCTCATAGTGATGAACCCGCGTCTTAGCTGTAGCTATAGAACCATAGGAATTTGTAATATATTGATTGAATGCATCACTACTCAAAGGCCAATCAAAAAGAGGATTGATAATATCATTCATGAGAAGTATTATCCAGTGATATTCTGCACTACCATATACCCTATCAGCTAGGTTTTCAGGTGTATCACCTTCTCTAATAATATATTCATAGTATGACATTGAGTTATTTTTGATATCCGAAACAACACCTAGACGCAGAGATATATCAACTATGGTATCAATTTTATTTGTACCATCACCGGCAATGTCATATTGGATTCTCGGAAATAAATCGTAAAATTTGGACATTATTTTTCATTCCTAGGAAATTTTTTACCAAGACGGCCGGCGGCAATTCTGGCCCTTTGTTCTGGAGTTCTTTTTTTGCCTTTGAGTGAATTGCTCATTTTTTCTTTATATTCTTCTGTATGCATAAAAGATTTATCTCTTTTTTGGTTTGCTTCTGTCAAATTAGACAAATGTTCGTCCGTGAATACTTTACCTTTATGGCTTTCGGATATTCTTTTTTTAGTTTCTTCTGTGTGTCCACGTTCTTTCATTAATTGAGCATTACGACGCAAGGTTTCTAATCTTTCAGGCGTCATTTTTCTGAGTTTAGCTTTCTCAGAAAGTTTCTTTCTAGTTTCATCGGAATGTTTCATACCCAAAATTCCTTCTCCACCCATTGTTAAATTATAGCCTTTCAAATGTGTTTCATGTGAAACAATTAACAATCTTTCATCTTCCAGTGTCGCATTTTCTTTTAGTATGGTCCATTCAAAATTGTCCATACCGTATTTATTCAGTGCTTTATGGAAATAATATCCATCTTTTCTTTTTGCACTATTTTCATGTTGTCGCTTGCGGCGGGGCCAATTGCTATCAAAACCGATATAAGCTTTTCCATTTATTTTGTTAGTTGCTTTATATATGACGTTCATTTCTAAATCTCCTATACCTATATTTAGTAAATTTAGAAACCCTGTAATACTCTAAAACCCTTGGAGTACACGCAACTTTGATATAACTTCCAATTCACGGAATTCTAACTGCATTCGGCATGAAACCGGAGCGCCATTTGTGAAGGTGGAATAAACTCCCTGTGGAGCATAATCAATATTGATCTTTGTTAGCGCACATGTATTTATTCGAGGTATATTCAAATTCTCCTTGCCTCTATTATAGAATGTGATATCGAATTCAGAAGGAGGAATGTACATGAATGCTCCTGAACCGTTTTGATACTCTGGTGCAGCATGAAATCTCAGTGTTTGTATGATTTGTTTCATTGCAATCGTATCTTCTGGTGATTCCGGAGCAAATAGGAAATCATATTGGAACGTTCTCTGTAGTGTATTTCGGAACAGAACTTCGACACGGGGGTTGATAGGTCTTTGAGCAAACTTGGAGCCTTTATCGATAAGATGCCCACCTGCATCCAATACCTTATCGACCATTTTACCAACACCTTTAGATAGAGAGTTTGATACAAAACCGGTTGCCGTTTGAACCATACCCTTACCGATATCTGTCAAGCCTACATCTTCATAGTCATTATTCGTATCAAAGACAACGGTATTCGGCATATAGAGAGCAATAGATTCGACAATTCTACGTGTCTGTCTTGGTAGAGTGAATGCAGTTTGCAGACTATTTCCACTTGAATCCTTCCAGCGGTTATCGATATTCTGTTTTAATGCATCAACTTTAGAAAGTTCCTGAGATAGTGTTTGAAATGTGTTTACACTACGACCGATATCCGATGTTATTGAACCGGAAAATCGAGTACCATTCTGTACATTGATATTGATTACCATATAGTGTCCGTTATAGGATTGCTCACCCAGATCACTTGGAAATACTCGATTCGAGAAATCATATTTTGATTGAGTAAGATTTATATCATAAGGAACTCCAATGAAATCTTTACCCGCTGCGGTTGATGTTTGTTGCTGGGCATTAACCTCATCCAAATAACTCGCCATCTGTTCTATGGCTTGAGAATTGCCGCCTATACCTATTGATGACATATAAATACTATCTCCTATTATTATGGAGTATTTATATGACATTTTACCAAGGACCTTACTACCCGAAGAATCCAAAGAAATATAAGGGTGACATTAGGAAAATATTCTATCGTTCGGGTTGGGAAAAGAAGCTTATGCAACATCTAGATTTAAACCCAAACGTATTAGAATGGTCATCCGAAGAATTGATTATACCCTATTTTGTACCTGAGGACAATAAGATACATCGATATTTTCCTGATTTTGTAGCTACAATAAGACAAAAGGATGGTCAGATCAAGACATATATGTATGAGGTCAAACCTGAAAAGCAGACACGGCCACCATCCAAAAAGTCGAAGAATTACATAGAGGAATCGTTTACCTACTACATAAATGGATTAAAGTGGAAGGCCGCTTCGAATTTCTGTGAAGAAAAAGGATGGTCTTTCGCACTTCTGACTGAAAAAGATTTAGGGGTATAGAATAAATAGCTATATGGGAATATTACTCGATACATTCAAAAAAGACTTGGTCGGCCGAAAGCTATCCAGAACAAAGGAAGCTAGGCAGTGGCTATACAGAAAAATTCAGGGCCTGGGTGTCAATAGGTCTGCTTTAATGCAAGCCGGGCCCGCATCAAAGATTTTCATTGGAAAGATGTTCTTTTTCTTCTATGATCCTAAAACAAAGGAAAAGTTGCCTTATTATGACACTTTCCCATTGGTGTTACCGATTGAATTATATCAAGACGGTTTTCTAGGATTGAATCTCCATTACTTGGAACCAGGCTTACGTGTCATGTTACTAGATAAGCTGATGGACTTTTCAAACAATAAAAGTCTGACTGAAAATATGAAATTGAACCTATCCTATGACTTGATATCTAGTACATCGCGACTATCTATGGCCCAGCCGTGCATAAAGAGATACTTATTTAGTCATGTCCAGAGCAAGTTTATAAATATAGAACCTATCGAATGGGATATTGCAGTATTCCTTCCAACTGAAAATTTTGTTGGAGCCTCAAAGAACCACGTTTGGAAAGAAAGCCGGAGTAGATTTTAATGGCAACCTTTGCTATACCTAATACACCTAATGTAAATGGATTACAACCGTTTTTATCGGCGGTAAATATGTATGGTGCTGGCCTTGCTGCATCCAGTCAATTTCTTGTCGTTATCCATTCTATACCTGCGATGTTCGATTCTGAAAATATTGAAATGCTTGCAACACAATCACAATTATCTTTCTTATGTGAACAAGCTGAATTACCAGGTAGATCATTAACCGTCAATGATGCTAGATATTATGGGCCTAATTTCAAATATCCCGTGCAGAGCGAATATACCGATATATCCATGACGTTTTTGGTCCGAGATAAAATGTTGGAAAAGCAATTCTTCGACAATTGGATCATGTCAATAAATCCGACAAACACATACGATTTCCTTTACAAGAAAGGATATGCAACTAGTATTGATATTATCCAATATTCACAGGTTAAATCACTTGATAGAGATGGAAACTATCCATCATATATGTTGACATTGAGAAAGGCTTTTCCGATTAGTGTTGCTCCTATGCCTTTATCTTGGAGTGAGGAAGGCTTCCATCGCTTACAAGTAACTTTTGCATATACCGAATTTAGCCGAAGGGATGACCCTAATCGATTTGGTTATTCTTTTGTGCAAGCCTCCGGCGGAGGCCCGGCAATTGAAATTACAAGTGGAAGTGTATTGGGTGGTACCAACGTTGCACCGACACCTATTATTCATTCAGGAACACCTGGAAAGAAAGATCGAGAGAGATAAGTGAGGAATTATGTTACCTAAAATTGATTTACCTACATTTGAATTGAAACTACCTATTACAAAGACCCGAATTCTATATCGACCATTCCTTGTAAAGGAAGAAAAAGTATTACTTATGGCCGCACAAGGAAAAGATATTGATGAGATTAATCGTTCGGTCATGCAAACGGTTACAAACTGTGTGATCGATAGTGGAAAGACAAAAATTGAAGACCTTCCGTCGGTTGAAATTGATTTATTATTCCTACATATGAGAGGTAAATCTATTGGTGGAACGATAAAACAGGAATTCGCATGTAACAATGTGGTTGAAGGATCAAAATGTGGATATATTACAGAAGTTGATATATCAGTCAATGATGCTTTTTTAACTGATGGTCCTAAAAGTGACGTTATCAAATTAAGTGATAAGCTATCCTTGAAGATGAAATATCCAAAATTCAAGACCTATGATATGGAAAAAGAAGGATATGAATATGATATTTTGATCGACTGCATGGATTATGTTTTTGACAATGATAAGGTATATAAGTTCAAGGAACAGACAAGGGAAGAAAATATTGAGTTTATTGAAGGTCTGACAAAGGATAAATTCATGGAAATACAAGCTTTCTATGATTCTATACCAGAGTTGATCATAAAGAAGCCCTTTACCTGTAGTAAGTGTGGATTCCAGCATGTATTGGAGTTGGTTGATCCACTGGATTTTTTTTAACATGGTTCGGACATGATAATCTAAAAAATTATTATGAAACCAATTTTGCAATGATGCATCACCACAAGTATTCATTGAGTGACTTGGAGAATCTTATACCATGGGAAAGACAACTATACATGGACATGCTCGCAAAGCATATCAAGATAGAACAAGAGAAATTAAGAGATGAAATGGTTCAGATAGCCCGGGCAAGAAGAAATGGCAAATAAGCTAAATGTAAAAAAGAAAAAGACAGACCCTAATAAGTATCTTAGAGGTCTGTCTATAAACGAAATGGAAGATATAGAAACCGCGGTCGAAGAAGCTTTGGAAAATCCAGTAGGCACCTTCACTGCGGTTAGCCGCGAAATGGCCTATCGCCTATCCAATTTAAATAAAATGGTTAAGACGATTGGTGTTGACACAAAATATATCCGAAAAGTTATTGATCGAATCGATAAAAAAATTGATGGATTGGATGGTGCTTCGGGTTTTAATCTGGGCGACGTAATAGGTGCCGGTGCCGGTGCGTTGGCTCTTAGAAAATGGGGCGCCGGTTTATTGAGTGGTTTAGGAAACTTTACATCGAAAGGTGCAGCGGGTTCCAAGGCCTCAACTTCTATGGTTGAAAAAGGCCTTTCGGGTCCATTATCAAAGGCTTTTGGTGCTAGTCTAAAGGGCCTTTCAAGTTTATTGACGCCTTTGGCGGTTTTGGATAGTCAAGATGATTATGTTCTAGAAAAGACGGCGCCCGGCCGTGAAGATTCTCGGAACGTGCGTAAGGAATATGGAGATGAGTTGTTATCCAAGGCACGTAAGGAATTTCAGCCTTGGTATGGTGCATCGAATTTAAATGTTGAAGATAAGAATGACCGCGAGTATGTCCGAAAATATTTGGAAAAGCATAAACTAGGAACCAATCAAAAGGCGGCGCCCAAGAAAGAAAACAAGATACCTGATGCAATTAATAAAAAATTAGCAAAGGTTATTGAAGCGGGTGCAAAAACCCAGATAGGTTCTACACCGGCAAATATATTTCGAGAATTTAATCCAACCGAACGTGCTGAAATTATAAGAGACCGTTTAAAGCTCATGACAGAAGTTCCTGGAATGATGGGCGGTGGAATGGTACCTGGTGTCGGCAGCGGTGGAGCATACGTTGGTTCCGGCTCCGGCGGTTCAGGAACTTCCGGCGGCGGTACTGGAGGCGGTGGCGGTGGAGGTTGGGGGGATTCATCCTCAAGTATTCCTGGTAAACCATCACTTACAGCATCAGAATTCATGGCGCTCGAAAAAGCTGGAATGGGAGGTATCGGTGATAGTGCAACTAAAGTTGAAGGCGGAGGCCAATTTAGACCTGTGCGTGAACTTTCTTCTGCTGATTTATCTGATCATGTTATTAACACCATTGCGGGTGAAGCCAGAATGAGTAGTAAGGAAGGCGTTGATGCTGTTATTAACACGATGTTCAATCGATTAGGTACAAGTGGATATGGTCCAAGTAAAACATTGGAAGATGTAGCTATGGCCGGTAAAGGTACACAAAGTGTACAATATGCAGGTTATAGAAAAGCAACAAAGGAAGAGGCCGAAATGATACGTAACCGTATCAAAGAAATTGCTTCTGGTAAAGTTCCGGATAATACGAAAGGCGCCCAAGAATTTCGTGCAGATTGGTATAATGGTCCTTGGGCTAGAAAACATCCAGAAAAGGTTAATATTGGAGGCAATAATTTTGCCAAAAATACAGACAAATCGGCCATTGGACCATATGCATCTTATGATGCACCCAAATCGATTGGAAATTCAATGCCGGATCCTTTAAAGACTGCTCAGAAAGTTGCATCCGCAATTCCTATAGTAACAAAACCACCTGTCGGTGAAACATCGGTTGTAGAAAATCAAGTTAAAGAAGCGGCAGTGAGAAAACTGCCGATACAACCTAAGTTAAAGGATACTCTTGCATATGCCGCGGCCGCGAGTGGTGTTGATTTGGTATCTGTATTTTCTGGTGGCCAGGCAGAAAAAGGTTCTGGTAAACCTCGTACCGGTTCCATTCGACACGACAATGGTAACGCCGCGGACATATATCTTTATAAAGATGGCCGAAAATTAAATATGGAAGATCCTGAGGATCAAAAAGTTATGTCTAAATTTATTGCTAATGCCCGCGCTGCCGGTGCAACAGGTATAGGTGCTTCACCTGATTACATGGGGGTACATGGTATACATGTTGGTTATGGTGCAGAAGGAACATGGGGTGCAAACGGTAAGGCTGCAAATGCACCGGATTGGGTAAAGAACGCATATGCAGAAGGTCAAAAGATGCAGGCTGTAGATGCTACTGAATGGGTCAAAGAAAATCAAAACAAGACCGCGGCCGTTGCTGAAACCAATAAGAAGAATCTAAGAAAAGATATTATAGGTTATTCTCGCGGATTAGAAAAGGGTGAAACTGCTACAAAAAAGAAAGATGCTACCACTACACCTGTGATGAAAACATCTTCAACTAATTATTTTGATGATAAGTATTCGAGTCCGAAGGGCGGAAAACAAGAAACTGCTCCGGGTAAGGTTGATCTTCCTCCTACAGAGAAAGAAAGACAACAAAAACTAATAAATGATCATCGTAAATCTATGCTGGATAAAGAATCAAATCCTAAACCTCCAACGGCGATTAACAATAAATCATTCAAAGAAATGGTACCGGATTGGGTAAGTCCTTTCGATACAAATGCAAAAATTGTTCCTACGATTACAAAAGAAGAAGTGGTCAATGAACAAGCAAAGGCGGCGATGGAAGTTTCAAATCGCGCATTGGAACAGGCCACAGCACAAGCTTCATACATGCAAGCTAAGGCACCTGAACCGGCAACAACAATAAGTATGACTTCTAGAAATAAGCCGCCTCTGGAAAATCTTCCAAAGACGGCTAAAAAGAAAATCTCTAACCCAACACAGAAAACTCCGGGTTCAGATTCATCGAAATTGAATGAACCTGAGCCAATAAAGGACGATTATCAGTGGGGTTTATATGGGCCATAAAAAAGGGAAGCATTGCTTCCCTTTTATTTTTGCTTATTTGCCTGTTGCCATTCGTTTAAAGAATGCGGCATCTTCATCATCTGTTTCCTCTTGGTCATCCCATGGAGCAGTTTCTTCTGGAGCGGGTTGCTTCACGAATTTGCTATTTGGATTTTCCTGTGAGGCCTTCCGATCACCCTTCGGGGCTGCCTTTCTTAGTACAGCTTCAAAGATATCATCGGATTCAGAGTCACAACCTAGAACCTTATCAAGTTCAGCCTTGAGTTCATCATAGGTCTTGAACTTGTCTGGAGCAATATCTTCCAATAGGGAGTATTCCATATTCCAGATTTTCTTAATTGCATCTTCTGAGTTTGCCAAAGGACTTGGCGCATCGAATTCTGACTGGTCCCAGTTATTATGTTTCTGTACCTTTGTTCCTACCAACTGGAAATTAGCACCTTCATAAACATCGAAGGGGTTCATTGGCTTCTTGGTTGGAATGACAGGGAACATAGCAAGCTTGATCTTGTCATAAATCTTCTTACCGTAACGATACTTGAAGACCTTTCCATTGTTTTCCGGATTTGATGGGTCGTTAATCACCAAAATGTTGGAGATATAATTCAACTTTCGCTTCCATGCGCTGACAATTTCCTGGTATCTCTTTTCGTTAGTAGCCCATAGGCGGCGGTTCATTTCACCTACAGGATCCTTCTTACCAAGAGTGGTAAGAGAATTTTCGATATACCACTTTCCAGTAGGACCTTGAAATCCGTGGCTGAAATAGGTTACGAAATCAGGTGCATCTACATCACCAACATAATCGATGTTTGCGCCGGGTAGGAAACGAATAACGAAATAGCCATTTCCAGCCTTGTCCAAAGTTGGACTCCAGAAACGGTCATCTTTTTCGAAATTGTTTTCCTTAGGTGCATCCATCTTAGCAATCTGTTCTGCTAGGCGGGTAAGGTGGTCCTTGGACTTCTTGAGTTTGTTAAAATTATCCATCTGTGTATTTCCTTTTTATCTGGGTATTTTGTTTGTTCACTTATTCATGATAATATTACACTATAGCATATTTCATACCATAATGCAAGCCTTATTTAGCGTTTTTTGCTTCTTCATAAGATTTATTTAGCTGATCGATACGAGCATAGGCCCGCTGTAGCTGTTGCTGCAACTCACGGACATTATTCCGTAGAATGTCCAGTTCCGTTAAATATGCAATCTTCTGTAGTTCGAAATATTCACTAGGCATTTACTTTTTCCTTTATGATGTTTTCTAATTTTTCCGCATCATATTGTATGAAGGGTTTGTACTTCAAACATGATTTTTTATGATAGTCCCATGAAAAATCATCATTCAATTTTCTGTCAAATACAGGAAAGAAATTCAGAAAATTGTTGAGTATAATAAATGTTTCCTTTGAGATTTCCTGTGTATAGAACTTTTGAAGTATGATAGGATTTTTTCCGTTTGTTATGCGGAATATATCATCTGGATTATTTGTGTTTTCCATCAAATTGTCCATATCATTCTTGAATGTATATGTAAGAGATTGTATTCTTCTCTGATATTCCAGCATTGTATCCTTCGCATCATTTCGAAGGAGTAAATGACTATAGATTTTGTTGGGGGCTATTTTCAATATGTTAGCTAAAATGAGGTCGATATAGTCTTTATCGGTATATATGGATGCCAATCGGGTAAACATCCAGGAATCTGATCTTTTCTTAAATGAATCTACATTCACTCTTGTTTTGCCGTTATTAGCAAAAAAATCATATTTTGAGTTTGTGTCGAAGTGGGTTCGTAGTGCAATGTATTTTTCATATGCATCAAATGGTTTCATTACGCAATTAATCGATATGTTGTCGGTTTTGGTAATAAGTGGAGGTCTTGTGCTTCTCTTTTTATTTTCTCATAGAGTGCACCGGGAATGAGTTTGGGTATAATTTCCAATTCAATTCCCTTTGAATCACAATAATATATTACTGCATCGATATATGAAAGTCTTTTGTCTTTCACTATCGTTTCGATATTCATTGCAAATTCAATATTTTCTTCGTCATTTTGTACAATCATCATTTATCAACTTCTTCAATTCTTCTATTCGTTTGTTTAAATATTCCTTTACATGAAGGAATTCTTCATCTTGGTATGTTACATCGATCAATTCTAGATAATTTTCTACTTCATCACGGAATAAAATAACTTTCAATGAATCGACTGAATACATTTTCCCTCACTTTGCAATTAGTGCGCGTGGATTTACTACATCAATAGGTGGCATATCGGCATCATATATTATATTGTATTTATCTTTTGATGGGCCGCCATTTTTCTGTACATCTGGTCCCGCTTCTTTACCCTCACCTATTGTTTCCGGCATTTCACCTCCAACAAACACTAGGTTACCATCCTGCAACATTTCCTGTGCCTTGGCAAAGGCCTTCTGTGATTTATCTGTATATGGAATATTGTATGCTCTAGGTGTATCTTCTGGATTATATTTCCAAAAACTGTTATCCGTTTTTTCAATGTGCATGACCCAAATATGAATTTTGCCTTTAGCATTATTTTGGTCGGCTTGAGTCACACTGATTGCAATTACTTGCGATCTAGGAAGTTTTCCATTAGCTGGCCAACCCATATAGTCATTCGAAAAGAAATATGAAAGTGATGACCAACCAAAGAATAATGCAACGAGTATGAAGGCAACATATGTTCGATTATAATACATAAAAATAGCCAATAGGCCTGCGATTAATAGACTTCCTGTTACCAATAATGAACCTAACATTAATGTGTTCCTTCTTTAGTTACCGTCACAAGCTTTATAGGGCTATTATCAAAACCTCGAACAAATCCATTTGCATCCATATCAAATGAAAAAGCTGTGCGTTCCTGCCACACTTTCGTCATAACCAGGTTTGCTTCTGTCTCGATTTCTAGACGGGGATTTAATTTTAGTAGTGTTACCCGAACAGGCACATTGATTTCATCACCAACTTCCATGCCTCGGCCATTAACTACGCAGGTATATGCGTGAATGTTCACCGTATATTTACCCGGAACGATTGCTCGGAGAGTGGCATATTCATCATTTCTATCTGCCAATACAACAGCACCATTGATATTGATTCTATCATTTGATGTACCAAAATCATCCCGGTCAAGGTTCATCAAGTCCGCGTCCTTTGCTCGGAAATATATGATTGTTCCTCTAGGATTTTTTACCCACAAATCAATGTCACAATCGATATCCTTATTCCATTCAGCATGTATTGCGAATTCAGCATCTTTCTTTAATCCTTCCTGCACAACCTTTTTAGCTGGGTTTACTAGTAGAGTCGTCATGAAGAAAAGTACCACGATGCTAACAAAAGAACAAAGTAGAAGGTCAATGAAACCTAATTTAAAATCATGACCATCCATTAACTATCTCCGGTTTTCTTTTCCTCAGAAATGAAGAATACTATTAGCTTGAGTAGGACAGAAGTGATTAGACCTAGAGCATTGGGGTAAAAGGCAACACCTAGTGTCGACCAAAGGTGTGTAACGAGTTGCTGTAGTGCCGCAGGATCAGAAATATTGATTCCGGAGTTAACGTTGAACAAGAGAATAAGTCCTAGGCTGGTACCAATGATTGCAACACCCATTTCAATTTCAGCCAAGAACCATACTCGGCGCATGAGGTGTCTCACTGGGTCCCATTGGTTGGTATTACTGATATACCAAGCGACGTAACCCATGATAGCCATACCATATAGAAATATTAAGGAGATAAATGATGTTGCATATGTCACATCTTTCATCCAAATATCAGTGATGAAACCCTGGTAGCCAGACCAAAAAATACCCGTCACGGTGACCAGTAAAAATATCCACCAAATATAAAAAGGTTTGTATTGCATATCATTCTCCAAAAATTAATGGGAAGGCTTAAGTTTCTCACGCTCTCACCTAACGGTCCCCGTCTCCGGATAAATCTATAATCGGGATTTATCAATTATACCGCCATACATTCTTCACTAGTGCTATGGCCACCGGGAACCTCTGGAATACGTGTGGTTCCAACACGGAGTCAAAAAACTTTGCAACCATTTCTGTTTCTAGGCTGGTTGCCCACCCACAGGATTATGCCGCTAGGGCAAGTTCCTTATATGCAACATTATCGTTTGCATTTACGTTTGTTTTGACCTACTCCATCTTTTACGCATAAATCGATCCTATTTCGGGCCCAAAAATCGGTTCCACTATATAGTGGAAAGGATGGGTTTTGGTGGACCCGCTCGGTACTGCCCCGAGGTCTTTATGTTTATTATGAGGTATCAACAATCTCAACGGTCTATTTATAACACAAAGGAATAAAAATGTCAAGAATAGAATGTGCTTATTGCAAAAAGGAATTTATTAAAGAGCAAAAATATATAAATGCTGCTATTCGAAAAAATAGGAAAAATTTTTGTTCCAGGACATGTAGTACATGTTATAGGAACAAAAATACAGATTATTCAACTATTAACCGAAATCTACCACAAAATAAAAAAGGTTATACACAGAAAAAAGATACTCGATTTTCTTGGTATATTAATCGGGCCCGCTGCCGTAAAAAAGATGGAGGACTTACGGTGAAAATTTTAAGTGAGCAGTGGGAAAAACAAAAAGGTTTATGCGCCATATCATCTTTAAAAATATATTTGCATAATGAAAGTAAAAATAAATTATATTTGGCTTCTTTAGATAGAATCAATTCTTCTTTACCTTATGAAGAACATAATATACAATTCGTAGCGTATCCACTGAATTTAGCTAAAAATACATTTACAAATGTAGAATTTCTAGATTTTATAAAATCGATGAAGGATGCATAACAATACGTCTTTCGATTTCCTTCATCGATAATTTCTTATATTAACACATTACTTAACTTCTGGCAAACTTTCCGTATCAACAATGTGGAAATCTTCGGAAAGTTTGCCGATGGTCTTGAGAGGAAATTTCATTATTTTGTCGCCTCTCTGCACTTCGATAGTCACTATCGTATCGAGTGGCATATAAGACATGAAGAAGACCAAATCTTCCGTTTTATTTATTTTCCGGTAGATTCCATTTCCTTCTGCTGATAGTAAGATATCACCCTTCACTAAACCACCTAATTGTGCCGGCTGGCCGTCAACAACACTATCAATTACAATTTTCGCGGTTTTATTATCGGTATCCATTGCCATGCCGAGATATGACCAATGGATTATTTTATCCGAATCCAACATATCATCAACCATTCGCTTTGCCCATTTACCAGGAATTGCAAATCCGTATGAACCACCTTCCTTCATTGTGGCCAACATTTCGTTGATACCAATAACTTCACCGCTTTGTGCGTCGATAAGAGGTCCACCTGAGTTTCCTTCATATACATATGTATCGGTTTGAATCATCGGTCGGAAAGGATTATTGATTGTATCAAGTCGAGGTCTGTTTATAGCTGTAACGATACCTTTCGATATTGACCAGAAAAATCCGTGCGGATGACCAATTGCAAAAACTTCAGTTCCTTGAATTACACCGAAATCATCATTCGACAATTTTAGAATCTTGTATTCGTTTTCTGCCTTAAATTCTTTCCAAGTTTCATCTACCATCTGCAATACCGCAAGATCAGCTAGAGAATCTTTTGCGATTACTTTAACGGGCCAGCGGCGCCATGTATCTTTCATGAAAATTTGCAATTCAACATCATCAGGTATACTTGCAATGACATGATCATTTGTTAGAATTAGGTTTTCATCGATGAAGAAGCCTGTTCCCAAACTATTAACATTTTTTGTATTTTCAGGATCAGGAATAATGGCTACAACACCTTTGTTATAGTCCATAATATCAATAAAACTCTTGACTTCATAGTGTGCGTTAGGCATGAAAATTATTGCAATTGTCATGATACCTATAAAAACGAGTGACATATAATCACTGAATCTAAAATTACCCATTGTATTCTCCTTCGAAGTTTTTCCTGACCTTAATCAGTTCATCCATATAATTTTCGGGTTTATCAACAAATATCTGAGGTTCTTTTTCATTCTCAGGAAAAATCAAAATAACAATCTGTTCGGTCGTATATTTCAATCTTTCTTCGGCCATCAAGTGGTATGCAGTTGCCTGGCAAAAGTAATGTCTGATATTTTCTTTTTTCTTGGGTTTATTTGAACCCTTGAAATCAATAACGGAGTTGATTCCATCAAATTGTCCTAAAACGTCTGTCCGACCTGCTATTTTTAGCTTGTCTGTCCAAAGTATCGTTTCTTGGTAATCGACCCTGTTTATCCTATTTAGTGTTTGAATGCCGCCTAGAAAACTCTGTCTTACGGGTGGCATCAATTGGTTCAATATGATTTCTTCATTTTTCAGATATCGTTCAAACAAATCATGAAGTTGGTTACCTTTCGATGCAGCAATTCTCATGATATTATCTGCGGCATCATTACCAACAAATTCTCTCCAACCAGTCAAATCGACCATATCCTTAAGTATTGTTGTGATCGATGGATAATATTCACCGTTCACTTCATAATAACGTCCATTGTTTGTATCATGGACATTAGAAATTTCATTTAATCTTATAGGATTTTCTAAATGATTAAAGTTGCCCTGTATCGTTCTACGCTGAAACATTCTTCCACTTTTCTAATAACCAACTACTACTATTTCTTTTATTTGAGCCACCCACTCCGAATCTGAAATCTATATTTTCGATATTGTGTTCTTGTGCCCATTGCAATTCTGGTGTGTTCCTCATAAACCGGTCACCACCGTTTGCAAATATTAATGGATTTTCCGGGTACATTTCTCTCACTTGTTTTATACAATCGATAGCTGTACCATCATCGTCCTCGAAGGCAATAACTTCATCAACAGATTTTAGTGCATCCAATATAATACACCGTTCAATCCAGTTCATGAATGACCGACCTTTTTTACGGGTCAACCATTCATCGCTGTTAAGTCCAACAATGAGATAATCTCCATGCATTCGTGCATGATTTATGTAATCGATGTGTCCTGCATGTAAAGGATCAAAACCACCTGTAACAATCACTATTTTTTCCATTTTATTCTCCTGATTCATATCTAGCCTTTTTTATTATGTAATCCTTTACAATACCAGAACGAACAATATCTTCTTCTTTAAATTCAACATGAGCAAAATTATTCATTCTATCCAAAATACTCATGAATTTTTTGAGACCGCTCTTTTCTTCATCTTTCTTGAAATCGGTCTGTCTAAAATCACCACAGAAAATAATCTTCGAATTATTGCCCAATCTGGTCATAACTGTATCGATTTCGGAGAATTGCATATTTTGAATCTCATCAACCAACACAATCGCATTATTCCAAGTTAATCCTCGTAAAAAGGAAGTTGTTGTAAAATCTAACCATCGCTTCTGTTTAAGAATGTCATATGCATCACCGCGTTCTAATAGGTCTTGACATATTTCACGGTACGGTTCCTCATACACTCTTGCCTTTTCCGCAGCAGATCCAGGAAGGAAACCCATATCTCTACTCGGAACGACACTACGCACAATGATAATTTTATCATATTTTGTTTGGTTTTTCAAGAGTGTTTCTAGTGCGAGATATAAGGAAATATATGTTTTTCCTGTACCCGCGAAACCGTGTAATACCAAATTTTTTCCTTCATCATATCGATTGAACACTTCTTCCTGTGTGTCCGTTAAAGCTGTAATTCCTTTCAATTCAAATAATGGTTTTTGTTCTGACAGAGGTAGTTTCTTGTTTTTCTTAGCTTTAGCCATTTTTACTCCTAAAAAAATAAGAGGCGCCTCCAAGCGGAAACGCCTCTTAAATTTACTCTTGTTTCGTCACTGACTTTACCATTCTCTAGCAATACTTCCAAAGTTCCTTTCAACATCAGCCTTTCGGTTCGTTGCTTTTACTTTTCCAAGGACATATTTTTGGAAATCTGATGGGGGTTTTGTTACTCCCAATCGAACAGAATCACCAAATGCGATTGCGGTTAGAATCTGTTCAATGTTTTTATTTTCTTCGAGGAATTTTTCCTTGTCAGCGTTATTCGAAAATTCCTGGACCCATTCTTCTCCGGTCTCTTTATTCCTAAAACTAAAATTCATTTTAAAACTTTCATTCTTATTGTCGCCACTCCTTGATTATATATGCCGAGTTTTTTGGCGGCGCCTGCACTCAAATCAATGTCTCGATTTTTCGGTACAGGTCCTCTATCATTTACGGTGACAATAATCTTTTTTCCTGTTAGTATGTTTGTCAATTCGAGTTTTGTGCCGAATTTGAATTTTCGATGAGCAGCGGTTAAACTATCCGATTTGAATTTTTCACCGGATGCTGTTATCTTATCTTTTCGGCATTCGCCTTTTTTCTTACAATCATACCATGATGCTATGGCTATTTTATCCTTTGATATACTCGCTTCTAGGTATTTATGTGCTGGTAGGCTTGTAAAAAAGACAGTTAGTAGCAAAATTAAAATTTTTTTCAAAACATATTCCTTCTAGTTAAAGGTTTATATAGTATACCGAGTAGGAATCCAAAGGTTACTATATACGGTGTTTAACTAGAAGTAAATAATATTTTGAAGAATATAAACAGAAAAATGGCCAAACTGATCGGCCAAAACAGAAGACTCATAAAAGAGTACCAAGGACGGATGGTCAAGATAGATGAAAGCAGGATGTTTTGCTTTTTAAAGACTAAAACAAGTCCACTCAAAAGAAAAAATCCTGCTGCATAGATGTAAAATAATGTCATCATAGGCGCTGCCTCAGTTCTTCGATTGACCGAGGAATATAACCCATGCGCTCAACGGAACAGTTGATATGAACCGGTGAAACGTTCGGCTTATTATGGATATGTCCATGGAAGTTATAGTTTACCTTTCCTTCAAGGCCACTTTCATGAAGTGGTACATGTGAAAGAACAATCTTCCATTCCGGAAACATACGCCATACCATGATCTTCTGAAAGATTTGCTGGAGGCGTTCATCCTTACCATCATCATGGTTACCCAGAATCAGGCGCTTCCGGCCGCGGAGCCTATGCAGATGCACATAACCCTGACCAAAATAAACATCACCAAGATGATAGATGATATCCTGATCACGCACAATGTTATTCCAATTCTGAATCATCAGTTCATCGGTTTCATCCATCTTGCGTGGTGTGTTATCATCATTGCGCCGGACAGGAAGTCCATCCGGCTCAATGAAGTTATAGATATTGCGATGCCCGAAATGGGTATCACTGATTACAAAAATATTCGCACTCGTCATTAATCAATTGCCTTTACTGTAAAAGTTTGTCCCGGCTCAACAGCCATGGTCCAAATAGACTTCGCATCTTTCATGATATTGATTTTTGTTACGCCGGCCGGAACAGTCCAAGATACTTCCGTGGAAGTTCCATTGGCGCGTCTAACATGCATTGCTTGTGAGAAAGCAAATCCCAAAACGAAAAACACAATAACGTTTAAAACTAGTCTCATTTTTCTTTCCTAAAAATAAAAGAGGGCACTTGTATGCCCTCTCGGTTAACGATACAACTATATAGTTGTATTACGCAATATCCCGTGGGTCAAAATCGCTTGGACCATCAAAATCAGGATCAATGGAGTATGAAGTCATAACATCAGAAGGTGCAAATTCTTCAACAGCTTCCTTTTGAGTCTTCACAGTCTTCGCCTTCTTCTTTGCCGGCAAAACAAAACCATCATTCTTCTTTGTTGACGCGGCCTTGGCCTTCTTAGCCGGCTTTTCCTTTGCGGGCTTTGCCGCCTTCGGAGCCTTTACTGGCTTGTCCGCCTTGGTCTTGGCCTTTGCTGCCTTAGCAAGCTTGGGAGTCTTCGCAACTCGACCAGCGGCGGCCGCCGGTTCAACCTCAGGCTTGGACACCAAGGTATATGAAACAACATTACGACCGTTCTTGTTTGTGGTGATCACATAACCATCACGCTTCAAGAATGAAATATATTTTGATGAATACTTACCCACACCAACATGTGAGTCAATTTCGGTTGGGGTTACGGTCTTTCCGACACCCATAATTTCCAAAGCAACATATTCAGGGCGCTTTGAGTGATTCGCTTTACGTGGCATAATATACATTTACTCCTTATGATTTCAGATAGGCAATAATAACACGGAAAGAATGCTATGTCAAGCTTTTATAACCATATGATTCCAATATGAATTTTGCTCTTGCCGCGACATACACCCTGTCAATGGGCATTGGTTCCATATGCATTTCAACGTCGCGGACAATTTCCGATATTTCTCTTAGTCCGGATTCAGCAATTGCTTCCTCGACAAACATATCCATGTCCATCATCCAATCTTTAACGCGGCTCATTCTTCCTCGCCATCCTCGAAATTTTGAGTCCATGCCCAGAAAATTTCCTTTGCTTCCTTGCTTGGAATATTAAAAGCTTCTACAAGGACGGCCGGCGCGCCGAACATATTGATCTTTCCTGATTCACGGAGGTGATTCAGAAACTCAAAATAGGTATCCATCTTATTAGGTGCAGACAACATTTTTTTACTCGTCAAAATACACATCTTGGCACTTCTGGCACATACCAGAAATCATGTATTCCCTGCGCGACAACGCATCGCGGAATTCACCAATTGGTTTATGGCAACACGGGCACAGGCCTTCATCGATTGCCTTCTGAGTGCCGGGGAAAAGACGTTCAATAAAGTCCTTCATCACCGGCGACTTGTTTTCCATAGGGTTCATTTCACCACTCCTTATACGAATTTAGTCCAACAATCATAATCTTCGGACCAGAATAGTCCAATTTCATCCAAGATTGCCTTATCTTCATCACTGATATCATCTTGCTCTGGAAGGTTAAACCAAATTTCGTCATGGCCTGCTCCCGCAAAAACATTGCAATTGGCACCATTATACTTCTCGGAGATTTCAATCAGCTTGCGAAGTTCATTGGTATTCATTTCATTTATCCTTATGTGAGTACAAAAGCATTACCACATTGGATTTCCTTCGGCCGGTTATATGCCTCGAAAACCCGGTAACCATCAATTTCATCGGTGCTGCAACACTGATCTTTCATATATTCCCGGACGGCATCTTCGGCTGTTTTGGCGATGATCATTTGAAAACCAAAATCATCTCCAATAAAGAAGGTCTTGAGCTCCGTCTTTACGCGGTTCTTTGCATTAGTCCGAATTCGCTTACTCATTTTATTGCTCCGTAAAAGTGTCAAACCAAGTGCCGTTGCGGCGAGTGCAAGCAAGACCTGCCTTGGAAGTTGTGGTCCGGCTAGAAGTATCAGGATCGGAACACCAAGTCTTGGCTTCCTCAAGTGATAGATTTGTCATAATTGTCCGCTTGGGCTTGCGAGTCGATGCATATACCCGAACAATCTTATAAAGTGCCATTAGAGATTCTCCTTAATTGACTTTTTCATGAATTCAAGGACTTTGATCATATCATCAATAGCATCAACGTCCAAATTCAATTCTTCTGCCGGTGATTTATCCCAGGTGCTATTATAGTATCGAATCAGAACACCTTTGCCATGATCAGGATTGACAATAACTTCCCAATAAAAGTCATTGACTGAATAAATTCGAAAAGACGGTTCAATTCTATTGACTAGCATTTTAGTCCATCCTAGACATTGAATAGGCGCGCTTGAAACCATTTTCGACAAGCACCCGCGCAAAGGCGCCCGCGTATGCAGACTTTCGCTCCATGGACTGATTATAATCAGAAACCCAGATGGTGACGCCGCCATAGTAGGAATCGGGCCGGGCCAGCTTGTTCTTTTTCAACCAGTTTGCAAAGGCAGAATTGCCAGGCTTGAGATTGACCCAAGCGAAACCACAAACACCATCATTCACAACTTCGACCGGCTTCGAATAATCAATTTCGTTTCCGAAAAGAGTCGTCGGAGTTCCGACAACCATCGGCGTCGGAGTAAGGGCCTTTGCTGCGGCCTTGCCGGCCTGATCAGCAAGATTATAAAGAGCCTGAAAATCCATTGTTAAGCTGCCTTCTTTTCCGTTAAACGATAACCTGGTTTGCCGAGAGGACGGAGAGGAATCATCTTGTCGCCGATAATTGCAACGGACCAAATGATTCCATCAATGTTTATGTTCTGGAGCTTTGTCATTTTAACCTCAATCTGCAAGCAGACAAACGCAAGCGATTCGAAGGGTGCGGGTGGGAACATCAACGCCGATGACTTGGTCAGTCTGAGGTGTGCGAAGTGCGGCCTGATAAGAACCCCGGCGTCCTGTGGCGCGCCGCAGCATTTCCGCACAATATGCGGTGACAATTCGCTGACATACCTCAGGGGTCAATTCGCCATCATAGCGAATATCAATCTGGTCGATCCATTCGTCGGTCCAAGCATGTTGCTTATAGGAACCTTCGACAGTCTTGCGAGTCTTGAGTAGAATTGCGGGCGTCATTTCAGAATCCTTGTTGGCGTTCAAATTCGCGCATTGTCTCATAATTGAGATAATCAACTTCCTCCATCAATTCATGGTAATAGGACCAGTCATCCTCATGAAGGGCTTCAATCTGCTTTGGAGTCAAGCGCATAAAAAAATCCGAGAGGTAAATCAGACGCCCATCGGCGTTCCGCTCAAGAGCGGCGAATTCCTTGTTCGTCATTAATACTTGTTCCGCTCATAGAAGTAAACAGAAACGGACGTGCCATTCTTGGCCCAGCACATGCTTTGCGCGTTCTTGCGCGGCTGAGACTTGCGCGATCCACGATATCGCTTTGCAAGATAACACACAGTAGAAATTCCGTCGGCACGATTAGCGCGATTCTGTTCGCGAACATCGGCCAAAAGCTTTTCATAATAGAGGCGGTCAGAGAGGTTGACAAATTCTCCGTTTACAACCGGAGCGTTAGTGATCAAGCTTTGCTTTCGTTCATTCATCATCATGTATATAATATAAGCTCGGACAACTTGTTTTTCAAGTGCTATGATTGCATAGCAGATATGCTTCCGGTGCAGGACCGGAAGCTTATTTCCGCTCAAGTAAGAGCTTGATATGGCTCGGGAATTTCATATCGATTCCGAACGTTTCCTTCGCTTTCCAGCGCAAGTAAGGAAGTTGTGAACATTCCATATAGACGATTCGATAAGTCTCCGGAATCATCTCCAATAGAGATTCCGTGTAAATGGGCAAATAGTTTTCGGAATTTTCGCGTAACCAATTGTCCCGATAGTGAAATTTCAAAAGCCAATGCAGGTAGTTTTTACCGATATCGATTCGGCCCCATTTCGTTTCAAATTCTGCAAGCATTTCAGTATATTGGACATGCCCGCGAATTTTCTTAACACTAGGTAAGTCGATGATTTCAAAGGCATTTTTCAAGGATATTGTCATATCCCGAATAGCTATGTATTTGAAATTGCTCTCAAAAACGCGCTTCTGAAATTCTTTGATTTCCGTGTCGTTTGAATATGAATAAACCTCATGAATCACGCTAGACAGAATCAAGGTTGAGTCTTTTCGTGCAATGTAACTCTGGATTGTGTCCCAATCTGAGAATGCAGGAATGAGCGGATGAAGCGAATTTTCAACCTTAAGTTGTTCCGAGGAATTATCAAACCCTAGGTAGACCTTGTTCTGGTCCCGTTCTTTCATATACGCTAAAAGCGCGCCGTCCGCACAGCCAAAGTCAACGTAAGTGCTTGTATCCTTTGTGTAATCCAGAAAGAAAAGCTTTTCCTTCATTGTCTTATGCATACGGTCATTATACAACTGGAGGTTATTCATTATGCACCGCGTTTGTCAGTGTTCAACTTAGGTTTGTATTTGCGGATCAATTCGCGTTCCACGTTATGTGCTTCGCTCTTTCCGCGTATTACGTCAAGGACTACAACTTCAAATTGATCCGCGCCATATTTGCGAATCGCTTTGCAAAGCGCCCAATTCCGCGCTTCGCCTAAAGCCCTGTTAACATGCTTTAAAAATCGTTCTCTAGCAGCAAAATTTGCCGTGCGTTTAAAACGGGTTACGCCGATATACGTCAAAGTTGCAACCTCAAGCTGGTACACCACATGCTTGCGGTCCGAGCGAGGTTTGCGCTTGCGTTTCACTGTCATATCTAGAATATAATGCTTGCAAGCTAGAATTTCAAGTGGTCGGAACTGCGACATTCCGACGCACCAGTACATAGTATTATATTCTTAAATAAGAGTTAATTCTTAGTCTTCGTATTCATCGGAATCGTCCCATCGGGACTTTTTCCGCTTTATTTTTTCCCACCGCTTGTTTGCGCGGTCCTTCTTATGGGAAAAATGTTCTTCTGCCATATCTACAGAATCGGCTCCTGTATAGTTTAAATCTGATCGAAATTCTCTGTTCTTACTCATTTTAATTCTCTATTGGTTGCATTCAAAAAACATAAATCGCAATCTTCATCGGCCTGTCATGACATTCTCCTTATAACTTGAGACCGTATTTTTCTATCTTCTTATTCCAAGCATAGAAATTTTTATTGTGTTTGACTTTTTTACCTGTCAAATATTGGTGGTGATGGACCATTTCGTGTATTAGACATTCAACAAAATGTTTCTTTGAGTGATATCGATGGTTCATATGCAACTCGGTTTTGCCGCCAGGCTCATCTTCATGATAAAGATAATATGCCCATGTTTGCCTACGGATACCTATACCGATAACTGTCAGATCAATCAGTTTATTGTCAAATATTTCTTTGTTCAAAACCCTGAACCAATTCTTTACATCATCTATTGAAGGTTCAAATGTTCCTGTATGTGGTTCATCTTGTAGTTTTGCCAATTTTGATTTTCGTCTTTTTGCCATTGCGGAGACTCCTTGTGGAAGTTTCGCATAACGAAAAGTATCTCAATCACTATTGAATTATGAAAGAAGTCCTGGATAAACTTCTTCGATCATCTTGGTTGTTAAACCCTTGACCTTTAGCTTTTTCGTCAAAACCATTTCAAGGATCTTCGCTTCCCGGCTTTCCAATTGTTCCAAAAGCTGCACAAGTATCTCCTTGCGGCGGCCTAGACTCAATTCTTTTGGTGCCTTTGGATTACCTTCTTCGAATAGATAGAATTTATCGAATACGTGGTGTAGGGTTCCATATCCCATACCTATGGGTGCATATGATTGTTTGTATGCCGGAATCTCATCAAATACAAATTTAATATTTGGATGGAAGGCCGCCCTGAGGGTCATTCTCAATGCATAAGAATCATTCTTCCTAAGGAAGTTTTTCTTATCATCGGTAGTTTTTTGTTTTTCAAATTCATCTAGAATTTCATAAACATTATATGCTGTCATTAAAAATAGTCTCCAATTACATCAAATAGGTTGGCCAACTTCATTTCCATGAAATAGTCGGTCAATTTCTTCCTGCTTGTATTTGGAACCGCGGCAGAATATGCTTTAAGAATAGCTATCTGCAAATCGAAGGGAATCATCGATAAATCGATTAATTCCTTGTTTCTGTGATATCGCGCCAACATGACCGTATCACAAAAATCTTCGGGTTTCGAGTCCAACCAAACGGATAACTTCTTCTGACTTATTGGCTTCTGCCTCTCGCCAGTGATGAAACAATCATCCGGAGAAAGGAAATTGGGAACACCATCTCCACGGTCGCCCGTCAATATGTGTTCCGCCAAAAACCTAGCGGGGTCATCGGTCGTTATATACTTATTTAGTAAAGGACTAAATTGCTTTACGGTTGGGTGTTTCTGTAATTGGAAAAAATCATTATCACTGGAAATAATGAGAATAGGTTGGCCCATCGGAGCCCATTTATTGACGAAAGTTGCGATAATATCATCCGCTTCCGCACTCTCGATTTCGATCACTTTGAATGGGAAATAATCTACTAGTTCAGTTCGAATCTGGTTGATTGACTTGAAGATTAAGTCCCAATCATATGGTGACTTTTTCCGATCAATCTTTCGCTTTGCTTTGTATAGTGGAAACCTTTCCCGTCTCCAATTATTCTTGGAGTCAGTGCAAATCACAATCTCACCATAATCCGCGGAATACTTCATCTTATAGGAACGAATCATGTTTAGAACCACATGTCGAATAATATCAATATTCACTTTTCTTGGGTTCTCAGTCATCGCCATAATAGCCGCAATACATGCTTGGCTATAATCAATCAAAATCATAATTACTCGCTTTCTGTTTCTTCCGCCTCGGTCAATTTTACGTGTTCTTCCATGAATCTATGTAGAGGATGTTCCAAACCATGGTACTTATACATCGTTGCTTGAAAAAGTGCAACGATGAATGAATAATATTTCACAAAGTCTTCATTCTCAACATCAATACCATAAGCCTGTTCCAATGTATCCAATAGTAATCCACTAAAAAGATTGGCTGTCATTTCATCTGATAAATTCTTATCAGCACGTAATTGCCTTTCATTTTTATTTGGTTCGGGATTGACTCTTACGATATTTTTCTCCGGAAATTTAATGATTGTAGCCTCATTTTGGTTCATTTAACTACCTTTACTAGGACGGTATCAGTGTTGATTCGTCCATTTACCGTTTTGGGTTTCGAGTTAATGTTGTCCATAAATTTTCGAAGTTGGACTTTACCCGCAATACCTAACGATTTAAGAGTATCTTCCGGCTTTCTCAATTTCTTGAGGCAGGATTCATTCTCATCATATCCAATAATCTTGCTACCCTTAACACTCAATCCAGATGGTCCATTCGATTTATAAACACCAAGCAAACGGGTTTTCACATTGAATGTCCACAACTGCTCAGAGCCGATGATATCCAATGGACGAATACTCGTTATGTTATATTTATCATCGGTTAATTTGAACTTGAGTTTTGAAACGGTTTTTTCCACACTCTGGACCTTTTTGGCCCGGGGCATTCTGGCCTTCTTCTGGTTAACCGCAGACTTTTGGCAATCATCAATGATCGCTTGAACAAACTTAAGTTCTGTGATCAAATTGTCCCTATCACGACTACGATAGCCTTCCTTGAGGTCCTTTGGACCATCATCATCAATGGCATCGATCAATTCATTGAAAAGAGGAATGTAATATTCCGCGATTGCATTTGCGATATTGGGCTTGATTGAACGGGTTGAGATATACTCAGACATTGAAAATTCATAGTCAGGATCGACATAAAGCTTATCCAATTCATTTTCAATATCAGCTACAGCAACCCGAATCTTTTCCCTGACTCGTTCCTGAATACTGATCACGTTCACGTTATCGGTTGATTTTTCTTTATTGTCATCCGCGGATGAAATGAGTTGAGTGATTACTTCATCCATGCGCTTCTTATAACCGTCAGGAAGCATTCCACCAAGCATAAGAATCCGAGCATTCCAACCAATGTAATTGGGGAATGATTCGGATTTGATCTTCTCAATAGCTTTAATATCTGACTTGTTATATTCTACACTATTCTTCATGAAATCCAAAAGGAATTCATGTGCCTTGGAGGCATCAAAGAAATAGTTATACCAGTTATAAGCTTGCGCTAATTGGACCCGCGTACAACCCTTGGTTAAATCTGGTTCAGTACCATATGCCTTACCATCAAACGAATTGCGTTTTGGCCCACGGACGGCTTTAACCTTAGCCATGATTATTTCCTATATTTTGTGATTACTATAGACTAGTATAGAGGATATCATCCCATTTGTCAAGGAATATAATTGAGGCTCCGGCATTTGTTCCTGCAATCTCCGCAAGTTCATTGGAACCTCGGAGGAGGTCTACGACATTTTCATAGACAGGAACAGAATCAAAATGTTCATGGATATATTTCGAGTTGGGTTTCCACTTACCCGACTCATCAATTCCGGCATAGAGGATATCAACATCACTCTCGGGAAGTTTAGCAACACGATACTCAGAATTCGCACTACTCAAAATTACAAAGGCATAACTCATAAAATCAATTCGATACCTCAAAAAGCAATTGATAACTGCTTAATTGAATCTAATCGAAAGGAACGCCAACCATTATTTTCTAGGTCCCAAATTGCGACAACATTATCCGACTGTCGCGAATCTGAAATATTATCCCAATCGGTGTGAGTAGGCAAATATTCATTTTTCAATGTGCCCCGCAAAATCCTTTCTGTTCCATCTGTTTTCGTAAAAACGACGGTGACAACGAATTCCTTGAGTAGTCCTTTAAGATCACTCTTATTCATAACTTGCTGGTTCATGATTCACATCCTTATTCTTTTCAAGCCACACTTTCAAATCTTCATAACCACCAATCCAATCACCATTGATTGTGATTTGTGGTACTGTTGGGCGAGCATCTAAAACATCACGCCAAAACATATGCACAAAATCATCGCGGGCGATTTGATCACCAACGATGATTTCCGTATATTCAAAACCTGCATCAGACAAGGCTTCCTTTGCCTTGTTGCACCATCCGCAATAACTATTGCGGGTATAAATTACTACGTCCATTTAAATCTCCGGGTCCGGTTGATTGTCCCACCATATGGCAATACAAGAGACAAGTATAATTAATCCATATATGAACAAAAGAATTGTATGAAGGTTTCCGCCGAAAAATGCAAATGCAAATGATTCAAAGAGGAAACCTATAATTCCTATAGTCAACATTATTTTATGGTCGGTCATTATATATCAACCCCATTTATCGGTAATGAAATATTTGACCCAATAATAACCATAGAAGATACTCAGAAACACCATCCAAATAACCGCTGCCCTGAAAAGAGGATCAGCTTCCATGTTATTATTCAAATTAATCAAAAATTCAATCATAATAATTACTTTTTCATTTGTGAACCAACAACACCGGATTTGAAGATATTTTGTGCTTCACCATCCGGCAATTTCTTGACTTTTCCGCCTTTGGCGAAAAATTCAGCTACCAATTCTTCTGTCGTTTTTTGTTTTTGTTCTGACAATTTACACCCTCACAGATTGTATAACCTATGTAATTCATACTCGGCATCCGAGTAATCCGCTTTAAACTTTGGATTTTTCAAACGGTCTATAATGTGAGCCTTCTTTCCATTTCTTGTATGTTTGTCAATATGCACACTTGCCATTTTCTCAGTTTGGAACTTGGCATCGCATAGAGAACAATGGAAATTCTTGCTCATGGTAACTGACATGCCACGATGATCAATCCCAGAATTGTCATTCCGTTAATGAAAGACCAAAAGAATATATCATAACCATGCACAATAGCATATGTTGATATCACGAAACCAACAAAAAAGATGATCATATTAATAATATGTCTGCTCACATCGCAACCTTTTCGAATTGTACACGATTCTTATCAAGCATTAGAATATTACCCTCATCGATATAATCACGAATATCGAAAGGCATTGGTTGCTTGACCTTGAACTTACGATTCAAGTGACCGAAGGCACGTTCAAAAGACGGAAAGAAAATATCCGCTTCACCCTTGATAGTAATCTTGTACATGTTAATTTCCTTTTGTTGTATATATTATAACACAAAAAAGTGAATTATACAACCATTAATTTGGAACAATAAGCTTCTGTGCGGATGGTGTCATAATCGGAGAAGTCATCCGCCTATACTCATCTAGGAATTCATTAAGGGGAGTTGTCTCGGCAATGATATGTCGCCGGTCCACTCGAATTTCCTTATCTGTCGTGAACGGAGGCCATGGTGCAAATCCAATTTGGGGTTTACCATTAGGTTGCATTCCCATTGCAATGGCTGCAATGGGATTTTTCAATACCGCGGTATCTGCATCCTTATAGTGCGTTTCCGCAATAAGGTCCTCGCCCGTGATCATACGTAACATTCTAACTGTCATTTATACTCCTCAATAGTCATACAAATACCCTGTAAACAATATTCATGGTATTTTGGTTTCGTCGAATCGATTACAATAAATCCTGTAAACAGAATTAATCCAATGCAAACGAAAATGCAAAGTATGTAAATAATTTTTTCCGCAGTATTCATTATATATCTTCTCCGGCAGCATCTTCATACAAATTATCAATTTCTTGGTTTAATCGAGCAATTTCATCCAGAAGTCCAATAACAATCAGCGGATCAACGGCCGCAATATACTCGGCATCTGCAAGATTTCCCTTCGGAAAAGTTGCAATGACACATGTACGCATTTGCGGAACAAATTCACCCTTGTCATTTTTCGAATATAATCCTGTTTGTTCTTGTCCGGTTATATAACCACCCGGAGCATTTCCTTGAAAGCCTTGGTTACATCCTGAAACCTTCCACGGACCCTTTGTTGCCTTTTCGGCTAATACTCGCAAATCGCGCAATAGCATTATAAACTCCTATTGTGTATATTATACACGGAAAAAATAGGTATGTCAAATAATTCCTTTGTCCTGCAATTCTAGAACAAGCTGAATTGCAAAGATATTTGCATCCCATTCTTGGGGTAAAAGAACATAACCGAAATTATCCGTACATGATTGCGCGGCCTTCCTTGTTCCATAATACCATTTACCATTAGACATGGAACAATATACATCTAAATTATATGGATTCGGAAAATGTTTCTTTTGATATTGGACGGTATGCATGAATTCATGGAGAAAAATGAAAATTGCATAATTTTCCGGCTTAATATGAATGTAATCCGGAAAAGTGGCTGTGAGTGCCGGCGCCAATGAACCGCGATCAAGCAAAGCTTTTGTCTTTGAAAAGACAATAAGACTTTTCATTGCAAATACAGGGGCGGCCGCCTGACAGGAAAAACAAAAATGCAACATTCCATATAGTCCGCTGCGGCGGTAGTACCATCGAGAATTATGGAACCATGCAATTTCAGGTGCATCATTGTCGGTCAAACCGAAACGTTTAAGTAGATCCGTTTTGTTCTTTTCCCAAAAACGGTAAATATCGATATTTTTGGTTTTATATGCCCAAAAAATATCATATATTTTTAGAAAGTTGATCATTCGAGTTCCTTGCAAGCGGCCTGAATATCTTTGAAAGATACCATAGAGAGTCGTTTGACCTTTGCCCAATCCCTAGGCGGTGTAGCTGCACACCTCGAAAGAAGGACCTGCCATACGATTTCCGCGGCGGTTTTTGCCTGCGAAGTCTCGCTGGCGCTTTTCCCAGAATTCTTCTGCATTTTCATTTCCTCGCTTGCGGTTACATTTTGCGCAAGCCATAACTGAATTTTCTAGTGTATCTTGCCCGCCCTTGGAGACGGGAACCAAGTGGTCTAAAGTTGCTTGCATATCATGGTCAACAATATCATTGGTTTCTCGACCACAATAGCAACAAAAGTGATTCTGCCTTTCGGAGGCGACTGTGCGGAGCCAACGCCTGACTAGAGCTTTATATGCACTCTTGATTCGGTTTTCATTGCTTAAATGATCACCGCTCAGATAAGTAAGAGCCAACGTGACTGTTGGCTCCTCATGAACGAAACGGGGGATAAGTTCAAACATTAATAAACTCCGGTCCAAGTTGCGCGCTTTTTATATGAGTCAACATCATAGATATTTCCTCGCGAAAAGTTTTGCGCCGGCGCCTTCCAGGATGCAGACTTCAAAAGTGTGCCCTCAGGCCACTTTGCGGTGCCGAGTGAAACGAACGAATGGACGGACCGAGAACCATAGGTCGAATGAATAATCTTGACAAACTTTTGGCCGGGCTCATAGGTCACAACCATCCGTTCTTTGCTGTCCATTTTGGATCGAGTCGTCCAATTGGAATAATCGGCGATAATGTGTGCAATGTAGGCGTCAAGTGCCTTCTGAAATTTGGAAGTCAATGCAAACGCAGACATTAGCGAATCCTTTCATAGTTGCGGATACGGGATTGCTTGTTTCCGTGATATTCCTTGAAGCCGTAGGACTTTCCGGTCGCCTTCGACCATGCGGTGATAAAAACTGCGGCATCACAATCTTCCTCAAGATAGAAAGATTCACCGCGCTTGTATGAATATTCTGAAAAAGCTTTTTCAGAAAGTCCGGCTCGCTTCAATTGGGCTCGGCTAACCTTTAGCCAGCCGTGTCCGGGATCTGAAAAAACGGGGAAAATTGCCATGTTAATCCTCAGCGATTTGAAAAGGGGACTTCAACTTCTTCGGAACAAACAGGGCACTTGATAACCCGATAGGAATCATTATACCCACCCATGTCCGTATAGCTCTTGACTTCCGTTTCATCAAACGTATATTCTAGAGTTGAACCACACTTGCGACAATCAACCTTCTTCAGGTAATTGTGCCGTTCGGCTAAAACCTTAACCATCAAGCTGCCTTTACAAGGTGAGGGGAAACACGCCAAGTCTGATTTGTTTCCGCAATATAGATGGAGTAGGACTTGCGATTCATCTTGCGGAGTTCGCCAACAAGCTTGTATCCATTCTTGCTCAGAAAATAAACTTTCTGTCCGAGAATGAGCTTTTGCTTCGCGACTTCCGCGGCCGAGATTCGCGTAACTGTCGCGTTATAGATATCGCGGAGCCACTTCAATTCATCCGGACTCTTGATATCAAAAGACAGCTTGTGGATTTTCTGAATTGTTTCGGAAATTGCCATTGTTATCGGGCCTTCGAAGTTGACACGACGGTAGAACGATACGCGCCGGTTGCATGTCGAGTCGGCATAACCTTGATCACGCCGCCCTTGTCAAAGAAGGCCGCGACCATCGCCTTCAATTCAGCCTTAGTGGGGGCGGGGGTGATAATCTTGCGCTTCATATAATCTCTCCGTTCTTGATATACATAATATAATGATTTCCGCCCCAGATTTCAAGTGCTGGTTTCGCGGGCCTGCAATACGCTGGACGCATAGCGCCGTTCGCATGCTTCAATTGCATTATATAATGTGGAAAACTCAGCAAATTCAAGAGGTTCCACCATGCTTTCCTCGTCATAGAAAAAACACTTATATTTCATGAGGTTAGTGCGGTCGATATGGTAACCAGTGAAGTTATCATTATCGAACAAATCATAAAGCGTATTTAACCCAATGAAATCATCGATTTGCGACCATGAAAGATGCATGTTAAACCTTTCGAAGGATTGTGAGATTCATGAAAATTTTCAAAGCGCGGTCAAGCGCATATGACGTTGGCGACCACTCGTTTGGATTGCTATGTGAACGGATTTCAACCGTGGCGTGTTCGGGCCCAGTCTGTCGAATTCGCATAGTTCCGTCAAGCGAATATGCAAGAATCGTCATGCTTTTACAACCTTTACGTGTAATCGATTGCCCAGCCCTTGAGGGGCTTCAAGCTTGGCAGGGTTATCTCCCCGCTTGGTTTCCAGACTGCCTTATAGACAGCAAAGTCCGACAGCATGCCGGCGTCAACGCGGACACGTTTCTCGCCAGGACACGGGATAAAGTGAACAAAACACTGCTTTGAGTAGCACCAAACGGCCACACCACTTTCTTGCATAGTCATGCTTTTACAACCTTTAGTTGATATATTCGAATTCGATGTGGAACGTATCATTTCCGCGGAAAAGTTCACGGAAATGAATATAATTTCCAGGGCTAATTTCGTCAATTTCACACTCGGTCCAATCAAGGTCCGCAGACTCAAGAAGGCCGTCAGTGAATTCCTTGAGACAATCCAAGGTTGTCTTTCCTTCAAGTACAACCGTGTCATATTCGAAGGTTTCAGGGTTCATGCGCGTGACGCGCAAATCAATGTTCTTTGTTGTCATATCTAAAATATAATGATTTCCTAGTCGGATTTCAAGTGTTCCTTTTGCATAGCAGATATGCAAAAAGCGAGTACATCTTTAGGTTGTACTCGCTTTCCAGTTGTATCGAAACTATTAATTAGTCACGGATATAGTTACTATTTTCCTTTAGAAATGTCTTAACGAATTTTTCATCGACTCTTGCGCCGAAATGTTTTGCATTTCTATATTCGCGGTTATATTCAACACGGAATAATTTGACTAAACCATCATCTGGCTCCCTCGCAAATGAGGAAGTAATAAAGCGGCCAAATGCGCCGCCATAAGTCTTTAACATCTTTCTTCTCCTGACTTTTTCATTTTATCTTACACCTATATATAGCATATTCCTTTCGCAGGTGCAATATAAATTTTGTTATACTTGATATCAGGTTTTGTTACGCTTATAAATAGATATATTCCTCGCGGTCTGCAAACCCAGGAACTCTAACACTTACAGGAAAGTATCAGCAATGAATATTTATTACGTATATGCTTATCTGCGAAAAGATGGCACACCATATTATATCGGAAAAGGAAAAGGTCGACGATTGTTTTCCTCTACGCGTAGAATTCCCAAACCCTCAAAGGATAAAATTATAATTATGGAAAACAATCTGACCGAGGTTGGTGCATTAGCGTTAGAGCGTTTCTATATTCGCTGGTATGGCCGAAAAGATTTAAATACAGGAATACTTAGAAATAGAACAGAAGGCGGAGACGGCGCCTCGGGACTTATAGTATCGGCCGAAACGAGGACAAAAATAAGCAAATCATTGGCTGGTCGAAAATTTTCGGCCGAACACAGAGAAAAAATTGGTCTTTCAAATAAAGGAAATAAACAACATTCCAATTTCATGAAACTATTAAATATTTCACGAAAAGGAAAACCTATTTCCGACGAACATCGCCGCCGAATAAGCGAAGCAAGAAAAGGCAAAAAATTTCCCAGAGTTAAAATTTAATCTGGGAGCGAGAAACCTTTACGGATAACCATTCATTATAATATTCATCAGATGTGATTGCCTCTCTAATCATTATTTCATATGCTTCCCAGTAATTGCAGGTTCCTTTACTTTTACAGAGTCTAAGTATTGTCCTTCTGAATTTATCAGGTCCCAATCTTTCAACATCTGTTTGTAGAACACGGTTTGATCCGAAGTAATCAACCCAGTCCGATTGGATCTTGGTTTTCTTTTTTTTACCTTTGACTTTTTTGGTTCGCGTAAATTCAAATAGTTTCTTTCCAATATATTTCTTGTTGTTGGTCAGATTGGTGATCAGATATACAAATCCGATATTTCCACCTAAGTCATTCTCAACATCAAATAATCGATTTTCATAATACCACATTTAATACCTCTTTCGAGGTATTTAGTCATCTTCTCCGTCCAAATTAATATCACTGTCTTCCAGTTCCTCTGCAAGAGATTCTTCTCCACAGAAAGGGCAAAATTTTGGAAACCCAGAGACATTATTCGGATCATAAGAAAGCTTGAATTCACTTTCGCAATATCGGCAAACGTGATTTATAACTTCTTTACTCATTTATGTCCTCTTATTATTATTCTTGTTGCTTTTTCGTGGCATGTATATCCTTCAACTTTAGGAGGAATCCATTTATCAGCATCACGGAGAATGACCATACCTGTACCTATGGAATCATAAGCCTTTGCGTTATATATTGCGATTTCCTCTTTTGACATTTCAGGATAGAAAACAACATCACCGCGTTTAAACATTATATCTCACATGCTCCTCCGGCGCAAGCTTGTGCCGCCATAGTATCAATATCAATTGATTTGGCAATCTTTAGGTGTTCCTCAAGATTAATGTCCTTGAGATTGATTTGTATCTTCATCCACTTATATAGGATATAAACATCCTTCAAGCAATACTCGGTCTTCTTCAAATCACCATTGAAGAAATTATCAGCAAATTTGCGGAAACGTCTAATCCAGTCAGAACGGATATCCTTCAATTCCTGGCTAGATTCGTCGTGGTTGTCTATTGCAATACGTGTAGCTTCCCAGAGATTGTTGAAACCGTTAGATGCATCAGTAATCAAACCAGATGCAAAGAGTGCCGCATCACCATACTTACGTACCATTTCGCGTGGAGTTAGAACTTCGATGTTCGGTGCCTGGAAATAGTCTTTATCACCTGTTTCTCCGATAAGCGAGATTCCGGTGAAGTAATTACGGTTATCATAGATGTATTGGCCAATGATACCCCATTCGTTATCCTTCACCTCAACGGTATTAGATACATTGTGCCGGACTGTTGGGTCCACACATAGGCTTTCATCGGTACCATATTCAATCCAATTACTTTGTACAAGCTTTACCTTCTCCAAGAATTCAACACCAGACAAATCAGCTTTGAAGACAGAATTCTTAGGTGAAATAATTGGGAATGAAATGACATTATCGGTTTTAAGATTTGACCATACCGATTCCTCAACCATATATGGATTGAATTTTTTGATAATATCGGAGACTTCCTGCGACTTGTTAATCTGGATATTACGGAGATATCGCTTTGAGTGTTCAGGATGAATACCCGATGCAGTACCAAGTAGGACACTTGCGTTTCCAGCAGGCTTAACGCATGTTGTACGTGCCGCTGGATTAATACCAATCATCTTGGCCACTTCTCGATTTGTTTCTTTAACAAGTCTTGCACCTTCCTGTAGTACCTTCTCATCAAACAAAACATCGGCACTATTCATCCAACCTGTCAATGATACACCGAGCAAAGCTTCTCGGTCGAAAATTTTCTTTGTATCTTCACTGACAAACTTAAAATCGGTATATGCTGCCTGGAGTGTTGCAAGAATTGCACCCATCTTACATAGCCGGAAAAAATCTTCCTTTGTTGCACACTTTGAACCATTACCTTCGACAAGATTACAACCCTGCCAGCCAGACTTTCCATCCTCCGTTCGGGGTAACATTCCAATTTCAACACAAGGATTGAAGCAATGCTCAAGGGAGGTGACAAAGACAAATCCTGGTTCACCGAATTCCTTAACATACTGCATAGCATTCAAAAATTCTTCCAAGGTTACTTCATCACGTTTGAAAACAACTGAATTATTTGAACGGGCCCGTTGTGGATTTTCTTCAAACCAGCTACCGGTCTTGGCCTGCAACATTTCAGTATCATCCTTGGAGAACAAACAAATTGTTGCTGCACGACGAACACCGCCCGAAATGACGGCATCTGCGGCATGCATTAAAATATCATATACATTGATAGCCGAAAGTATACCATTTTCAGCGATGGAGTTTAATAGTTCCTCAATCTTTGTAAGAGCCCTACGTAGAGGTTCTGGACCAGGGGCTTTGAACCCACCAGAAATAGGTGCATTCTTTTGACGAATCTTGGAATATTCAAAGAATACTCGGCGGCCTTCATATTCTGGATACTTACCGCCACCGATAAAGAAAGAGGATAATAGAACATCTAAACCTGTTGCCCATCCTTCAATATCATCGGTAATAACATGTGTCTTAGGTTGCTTCGTGCGTGGCCGAATCATCGGCAATTTTGCTATGTGATGTTTCTGTACGGAGAAACCTGCTCCGCAACCACAAAGAAGAATATAGAAATATTCACCGAAAAATTCAGGACGATCCGCATAAGACGATGTACAGTTATACATTCTCATGTGGTGTTTTAAAATTTGTTCACCTCCGTATTGGAGTGAACGTTGAGCGCCTAGGATAAGTTTCTCACCATAAGCGGTTTCGACCTGGTCAATATAATCTCCAAGTTTTGGATTAGCAGCAATCTTATCAGCAAAAAAGCCGCGGTGCATATCCATCACGCGGCCTACTGCCTCACCCCACGTTTCAAAACGTCCTTGTTCTGAATTGAAACGTGAATATCCTTCAAAGAACTTTGTCTCTGATAGAAGTTTGCGGGTATCTCGTTCCTTAATAGGTGAATATTCGGCGGTTATTGTCATTCTTCTTCCTTCTTATTGTATTTGTATATTTTAGTTATATGTTCTATAAATTCTTTTTCGCTCAACGAACTTTTCATATTATTACATTTCCAGCAACATGAAACCGTATTACCTTTAATATAGCCTAATGTTGAGTCAATTCTATCAATACCATTATATTCAAAATCACCACTGGTTTTACCTTGTCCTTTTTTTGTATTACTCTTAAAATCCCCACAGTAATAACATGCACCTAGAAGCAAACGATTGAAATCTTCTTCCGATAAATCATAAAATATATTTCGTTTCGAGGCACTTCTTTTATATTGTCTTAGAATATTTTTTCTTGCAGCTTCGCCCGGCGGTAACTGCCACGGTCTGTTTATCGCACCTTTTCTTTTCCATGTATCACTATTTCTTTGTTGACAGCCACAACTTTTCATTTTATGGAATAAATTTCCATTCTCCATAAAATGAAAAGTATTACAGGCGTGACATAAGCACTTCAATGAAACATGTTTTCCTGAAATATTATTGGAGATAACTTCAATTATCTCCAATTTTCCGTTTATTGTTCCTACTTTGTGTTTTGTTGGTCTAGGCATATTAGGTCCTTTATAATGTATCCTAATATGTATTTATACAATCCATTCTCCCAACTCATTAGATAATGCCTGTGAAACCGATGGAAATTCATATGAGAGTAATCTTTTACATTCTAATGCTATTTCTCTATGTTCCTTTTGTGTTCCATTTTTTTCTCTCATCGCAATATATGTAATCCAGGAACGGAGGCTACCCGACATGTACATATGGGACATTGTTAGTCCTTCAGGTAGAACGACTCGGGCCTGTTCCTTGGCAATGCCATGGTCAAGTGCCCACTTATAAACACTTTCGGCATTGAATTTTACGGCATCCTGTAGACCTTTCCAATCTTTTTGGATTTCTTCATCATTTGTTTCAATGCTGTTCTGACGGTTTTTTGTGTCCTGCAATCTAGCTTCTCTAGATTCGGAGAAATTAACAACTTCTGCATAACGCTGGCTGAATTCTTGGAATGAAAATGACCGGTGACGTAGAATCTGCCGGCCAATATCTCTAGTTGTTTTAATCTCCATTGTAATGCTGACCATTTCAAAGGGGGACCAATGCTTATTCTTCACAAGGTACTTGAGTAACTTGTTAGCGGTATCGGTATTGGCCTGATTTGATGGATTGGAAACTCTTGCACAATATGCAATAAATTCTTCTGCGGACATTGGTCGCATTTGGGTAGGTTCATAGCCGGCATCGATTCCGTCCTTCGTAATACGTGGCTGAGTTACGGCAATCAAATTCACATCATTCATAATCTTATTCTCTCTTTCGGTTAATATATTACGTTCGCGGTGTTTCTGTAGCATTTTCTTATACCAAGGGCAGTCATCCGCCTGTTCCTGTGTTGTGCAACCATATGCACCACAAAGGCCTCTTGTATCTTCCCCACAAATATCACAATCTATACAATGATTACCCATTTATTTTCTCCACCATTCAAATCTCAATTTCGCCTGCATACCTTCATAGGTATGTTTGTTTATCATTTCAACTATTTCATACTCACTATAACCCGCAAGGATAAGGTCGTTTATGTCCTTCTCCGATATCTTGGCCGGCCATATGAAAACTTTATGTCCGAGTTCAATAGTCTTTTTCATGTTCGCAATGATTTGAGGATTTCTCTTTTCATTATCATACACGAAAACATAATCATTATCAACACCCATCACATCCGTTACACGGAATAGAGCGGAGTCCATAACAGCTATAGAATTCGGAACAAACATACTGTCGAACGGTCCTTCAAACACGAATATCCTTTCAGACAAATCGAGGTGGGATAGCCCGTATATTTTTCTGTTTGTTTCAGAAATCAGTATGGTTATATATCGGAGCTTGTTTTCAAAAAGCGCCCTTCCTTGCACTCCGAGCAAATTATTTTTTTCATCAAAAAACGGTATGACAATTCGCTTTTCAAGTAAAGGAATCTTTTTTTCGTTTCCTGGAAGAATTTCATCTACGAAAGTTTTAAAACATTCCGCATAATACAATTCTGAATGATATGCTTCCGGTATTTTCCTTTTGTTGACAAATTGCCTTGCAAAATGATCGAAAGGTAATTCAGATATCTTAGGAAGATTTATTCCTACCTTAAATGTGTGAGCCACACCCGTCGGAACTATAACAGGCTCCGGAGCCTTTCCCGGTTTATCATCAAGGAATTTTTCCATGGAATATTCCTTGTGCAAAGGAGGGTCAAGCCTCTGCATAAGCTTTCCAAAAAACATGGATTCATGGCAATTATGACAGTGGAAGAATAGGGCATCCTTCTTCTTATAGATATACCCGCGTGTTTTTGTTTTGTCCTTCTTGGAATCACCACAGAGAGGACACCTGAAATTCCATAAGTATGGACCCCGCTTCTTAAAGCGGTCCAACTTATATGAAATCCTATTAACGTATTTTTCTTCTAACCATAATGCCATTCAAGCATTATACATTATCCATATAGGAATTACAAGAGTTATTTGTTCTCTTGGTAGTATTCCTGATATGCACGGAGAAGTGCCTTGTTTTGTAGGATGAATTTCCTTAATCTCTGATTATTGGAAACTATTTTCTTATATTCATCTGGGGTAAGTACCAACCCGGTGGTATATCCCTTCTTCTTTGCAAAGGCCCAGAAATCTTCAATACTTCCTTTTTGCCCAGCCGGAACACCATCAGCAATTGCATAGAATTTTACAGGATCTTGCACGATACGATCAACAGAAGGAAGGTGTAGTGCCGGCCTCTTACCTTCTATCGTATGGATTTCTATTTTCTTGTTGCCTGCACATCCACTAATTAGCGGGGCCAGAGCGAGTAAGCCCACAATACTTAAGTAGCTTATCTTGTTCATCTTTGTTTTTCTCCACTTCCTCTATAGGTACACCTGAATATAAGGTGATACATTTTCCATTGTCATTGTATTGCTTGTTAATGAAATCTTCGGTAACACCCAAATCTTTCTTCAAAGATTCTTCAAGTGTTAAAGATTCGTTTGTATCAGGATTTGTTATTGGGCTTTCTACTTCGGGCTTCTCATCCTGTTTTCGAGCCTCGGCCAATTCTTTGTTTAGTTGTTGGAGGACTTCATCTTTTTTAGCATCATTTATCCTCATATCAGCTATTGTCTTATTCTGTAGCTGTATCGCTAAATCTTTCTTTGCTGTTTCTTCGATAAGATATTTTATTTGGTTTTGGGACTTATTATAATAGAAATAAAAACCTGAACCCAACATTGCAAGAGTCGCCGCAAACACAATATACTTGGTAAATGAGCCCGTTGCCTTACCAAGTATTATGCCAATTGCACCTGCTACTTTTTTTGTAGTGATCATTAATATTTACCATATTTTAGGAACTGAAGGGCCCCTGTTTTTTCATGTTTGAGTATGATTGGTTTACCTGGATTAGAACGACCAAAGTTCCGAATTTCTTGACCTAACTCATCCTCACCGACATAGCGGGAATAACGATGATGTTTGGCCTTACCCAATCTTGCCTTGTGATAGGTATCGCTATCAACCTCAAAAACTTCATGGTTCATAAATTTTGTCCTGCGAATAAGAACCGACTTTGGCATACCCGGTTCACCCTGAGGTCCGACACCTAGACCGGCAACGGCTCCTGCTCCTGCGGAGACTACTGGTGCATCCTCACCTAATAATTTCTTTGCTATCTTATCTACTTCTGACACAATTTTACTCCATGAAGGTCCATCATCCAATAACATCTTGAGACCGGGATGCATAGGTTTCGGAATATCATCGATATCACACCATTTGTAACCTTTAGATTCCCAATCAAGTTTGGGAGTAAATTCTTTATCAACGATTGCTAAAAAGTTATGATATTGGAAATCTGGCTTCTTAAAGACATATAAAGGAATCAAATCCATTTTTCTGTTTGTTCCGGCTTCTTCGCCGACTTCGCGTTTAACCGCTTCTTTAGGATCTTCGGATTCATCGATGGCGCCGCCCCATGTGCCCCATGTATTTGGTTCTAGAACTTTATCACTTCGATGGTTGATACAAATTCTTCCGGTATCTCGGGCAAGTATAATACATCCTGCGGCCTTTTTGCCCCAATGACCGGTCTTTTTAAGATTCTCAGCATGCTCTTTATCCTTAGGATTGCCGCCGGTTGCCACATGATTCTTATCACCGAATTTTATCATACTTCCCTCTTGATTTTTCTTAGTATCTCGACCAGATTCCAATCTAAAGGAATATCAGATGAGATAATTCTTTTTCCATCTATACCATCAACATAGTCGGGCATATAATTCAAAAATAGAAGGAACGTCTTTATTGCAGGATAATCATCGACACATAATTTTAACATCAAAATACGAACGGTTGCTTCTATACCAAAAACATTGGCTAAAATAATAAGGTGATTGAGAATCAATCTCTCCTTTACTTCATCCGAAGTTCGATACTTATTGATCAACCTCTTTATATATTTGAAACGCTTAAAGTCACTCTCAAATTCTGATATTATTGAATTTGGTTTATCATAACATTTCGCAGCATATAAAAGGACATTATCCTCACTTATATTTTTCATTATTATTCACTCTCTATAGGTTCAACTCCTGAAACTTCATCCGTTTCTAATTCGTCGTCTTCATCCTCATCACCTGAGAGCAATTCATCCAATTCTTCTGAGTCAACGATTTGACACCAAATATCATAGGCACCGTTATCATTTAGTTCCCATGCAAAATATACGAAAGCATCTGGTGTTTCCTGGGGTTTTGCATCCGGTGTCAAATCGATTACCTTACCGAATTGAATAATAGCGAAAACTTTATCACCTTCTTCATCTCCGAATATATCCGAAGTTCCTTCAATATGCACTGCAAAATTTGCTAGGACTTTTCTAACCTTTTCTAGAGCAATATACGGTGTTATAAATTCTTGTTTTAGTGCACCAAGCAACATGCTGTTGATATTAACAACTGTTGCCTGGTCGTTTATATTCACCGTACCCGACGCTATAGAGGCACTATAGTCTTCACTCACAATCTCATGGAATTTCTTAATCATTAAGAATTATGTTCCAGGTAGGATTGTATCATCACCAGAGTTATCACTTGAAATTGACCCTGCGGCCACAAGTGTTTCGCTGGTAATACGTCCAACACGGCCGCCCATTGTGACGGTAAATGTTGGTAGAGTTGTATTTGCACCGGCAATTGTCGCCGTCGGTGCTGACGTATATCCTGCACCTGGGTTGACAATAACCAAAGATGTAATAACATTCAACTGAGAGTTTGCATTTGAACTGACATAATATGCAACGTTTGCATTGACAGTATTTGCTCCAGTGATAGCAGAGAAAACGATATAACCGTTTGCGTTAATACCCTTACCTGCCGTTGCGATATCGATGGAAGAAATTCCACCAGTACCAAATTTGATAATGTTCCAGCCAGCATGAGGTACGCCCAATGCTGCACCGGTTGTGTTTGCTCTTTCCGTTGCGCTGACACCATAGACAGTAGTTGATAGCATATTCTTGTTATTGCTATTTGCAAATAGTGGCTTCTGGTTGCCGCTGGCGGTATCTAACATTCCCCATAATGGCATAATTTTGTTCTCCTTGGTTTATTACCTATTTATCGTTTGATATTTTCTAACATCCGAATGGATGTATCTGTATTCTTATGGTGGATACCCACACCACCTGCATTCTTCCATTCACGGATGTTTTTTCCATAATCATCAACTAGAATATTTCCTTTTGCGTGGTTCTTTTTTAGTTCCCGTCGAGTGATTACAATCTTGGGAGTCTCAATTATAGGAAAATATTTATTCACCCACCGCTTCTTTTGAGTGGTTGCATCGGGGTGCCATTCAGGTGCAGCCGATAGAATCCATAGGTCATGATTATTTTTTGCTAGATATTCTACCAAATTGTGTGCATCTGGCATTGGTGGCATTTTATACCACCAATCCTTGTATTCCAAGATATGTTTCTTGTAATCATCAAAATGTGCGCGGTCCAATCCACCATGTTCAATTGTTGTATTGAAGTGGTGAATAAAGTCCGCAAGAACACAATCCATATCTAGGAAGGTTTTAGTCATTATTTCCATGAAAACCAGTTGTGCCGTTTGGGTGAACCTTATCGGCGGCTATGGCGCCCTGTGTGTGTCTTTTTATTAGATGTTCTCTTTTAGCCTTACCTTTAGCTGATCTAGGTTTACTATTAATCTGTCGGGCACCCAGTTCTCTATGTTTATCATCCGCAATTTCGGCACTTTCTTTTGCATTATGTTTTTTGGCAATATCAAATAATCCATATCTTTTTTTGTTATTTGGATTTTCCTTACCCTTATACTTCTCTCCACCTAACATTGCTTCACTGACTTGGGCCTTCTTAATAGCCTTGACCTTTGCGGCAGCCTTCTTTGACCTTTCCATCTTCTTACGTTCAATGCGGTCTAGCTGATCTTCATCTTCATCTGGACCATGTTCACCATTGACGCCTTCTTTAACATCTTTCTTATTCATATTGATTTCCTCTTCTTTGTATTTATTTGACTCATCCAAGGTTTCTTCCTCAAGACCTTCCACATCTTTCAGTTTCGATAAACCCCTCCAAGCAGGTTGACCATGGTTCACAAACTTGTGCGCAACGTCGATGTGTTTGGTGTGCCAGTGAATAATAGTAGGACCAAATTTTATACCAGGCTTACCATTCATCTTTGTGGCAATTGCTTCGGCCTCTGATTGCGAATATAATTCCGGCGCCTCAGATTTTGGCCATAATGTTTGACTTCCTTTACCTCTATTACCAATAACAATATGTGTTTTTTCTTGTTTACTTTCCGGAATACACTTATCGAGTTCGGTGTAATAGTCGGGCTTTTCTTTAAGATGGTCCTTTGCTATCTTAGCAGCTTCCTTTCGAGAGTCGGTGTGTTCCATCTCTCGGTCGGTACCCTTCTTCAATTCTTCTTTTCCGAATTTCATTGGATTAATCCTCTCCATATAAAACTTTTTCGGCCTGTTTGGCATGTTTCTTGTCAACACTAAATCGAATTTGACCAGAATAAGGAGAATTGCTTATTTTATGCTTAATACCTGCGGCATTTAAATCATCACTATACATTTTCTTTGATCTATGGCTTGAACCTTTAGGATCATGGTGAACGTGGAAATGTTCTTCATCTTCATTGACAGTTTCTTCCTTCAAATTCTTCATGACATGATCAAGGTTCTTCTTATGATCCGGATGAATATGTTTGGATGCCTTCTGTAGAACAGACTTAACATATGATTTCTGGAAGTAATGGAGATTATCCTTAGATGCCGCCGGATGATCATGATCACCAAAATGGTTGATAGCAGAGGCTACCAATTCACCGTGTTCACCATAGTCATGGCTTTCTCCGATAGGTCCAGCCTTCTTGCCTTGGGCAACCTTATCATACATCTTAGCCTTTCGGTCATTTTTTTCTTTATTACCGAAAGTTCCGCTAAATTCTGCATTATCTCTCCTATCAGCGGCCGCATCTTTTACACCTGATCCATGTCGCAATTGATTCTTAATTGTTGCGAATGGTTTCTTCACGAAGGTGTTGTTTGGATTTGTTTTACCCTTATACTTTTCACCACCTAAAGTAGCTTCATCAACAGTTTCTTCTTCGATGAATTCATCTGGGTTCACATCTTCAAATAGCTTACGAAGTGGCTTACCCTTCCGTTCATTAAGGTCTTCGCACATCTGGACAAGGTAATCAATACCTTTATCTCCAAACATATCAATGAAATTTGAAATGTTATTCCAATCGGTACCATACCGAACAATGGACTCCTTCAAACCCATGATACGCTTTGCAACAATATCGACCAACTTTTGAATTTGATCAGGCGTCGGTGTCTCCTCAGTCTTTGGTACCTGAGTTGCATTTTCCTGGCCAGGAGTCATAGCCTTATATGCGGATGCAGATTCGGCTCCCCATTCTGGACCTTCCTTGATATCGTGTGTTTTATTCTGATGTTGTGGCTGCTTGTTCATTTATGATTTCTCCTTCACCAAGAATTTTGAATACATTCGATACTACTTCCATCTTGGTTGGTAAATAATAGGGACCTCTATCTATTTCATCCCAGGAAATGACTATTCGGTATGTTCCTGGTGTCGTCTTTAAATTCTTGCAAGATGGATCGGACTTTACGATCCAATCGACTGTAAGCTTTTCCTTGGATAGATTAATACCAGCCTTGTAACTATTATGGTCACTACCCGAACAGAAATAACTAAAAGTTCCATCTTCTGATATTTTCTGGATAGTAGCCGTCCAATGGGCATGGAAATCCTTTCGAACGTCTCGATCATAGTAAAGGACAGGTTCTTTTCCAAATTCGGTAAACTTGTCAACCTCAAATTGACGGACAACGAAAAATTCATCCATACCACTATGCCCATTCCATGTTCGTATTAGTGCCGGAGCATTACCGACAATAACAGCGAAGATGCCCAGTGATATTAGACCTTCCATAAGGTATCGCTTCATCAATTAAACTCCCAACAATGAAACCAGTTTTTGCCAAAATATTGATAGGTTGTCGATCAGTACAAACCAACCGACCAATAAGCTACCAACAAATATTACTATGTTACGCACCGTCTTTGCGAATCGGCCGAAGACCTTAAAACTTTCATAGATTCCGATCATATCTCGGAGTAATCCAACTTCCTGTTCATTCAAATCTTCAAACTCTGGTATTTCTTTCTTAATTAATACCTTTAATTTTTTCAGAAGTTCCGCATCTTCGGTGTTGAAAGTTTTATCTTCCATTATTATCTCCTTTAAACCTTTGTACAAATTTTTCGTTTACATCAAATTTTTCAACCCCCATAGCATAAAATTCTCTTAAGTGCCCCTTTGATAGCCATGTATTACAATATTCATTATTTGGTCTCTTTTGTGACCATGATCTGAAATTCTTGAAAAGAGCAAGTAATTCCTTTTCCTTGGCCTGTTTATCCTCAGGTAGTGCTTTCATTATATCGAGAGAATTATCAATAATGAAAAAGTCCGAACCAAATAACTTTTGGTAGAGACCGATGTTATGTGCTGCAAGCTTCCACTTTTCGGAACGGATAACCTCAGGCACTTCTCGGCCGCCCAACTTACCACGCATAACGTTTCTTTCCCGCGATACATCATCATCGGTTGCAACGGCCAACATACGAGTTTCATACCCCATATCCTCTAGATTCTTCTTGACATACTCGACCTTGGCGTAATCATCGCATGTTCCGTTGATGATCAATCCAAGACGACCCATAAGGGCAAGACGTTCCTTTTCCTTTGTCATTGACTTTGCAGCACCTCGAATAAGGTCTCGGCGGATATCAACCGCATCCTGCATTTTCAAATCCATGTTATTCTTTCTCATCAGGAACTCAAAGGCCGTATCTGAATTAATTTCGACAAGTCCATAACTGTAGAGGACGGACCGAACGATGAAGTCCTTGCCTGAACCTGGACCTCCACAAATGAAGACAGCCTTGAATATTGCTCGGTCATTACAACCTTCAAGTATTGTCTCCTCGTTTATTTCCATATTACGCTTGACTGTCTGGAATATCTTACGAATAAGAGCAATATTCTTTGTTGGTGTGAATTTGGCGAATGAGTCGAAATCACCCTTGGTCACAAATTCGCGCATCTTTGTACCTGATGCACCTTCCAAACCGCCTGCATTAGGATCTCGGTGTCCGGCATTTACAACCTGGAATGAGTTAAAGCCATAGTGTTTCTTTGGGTCATAGTCCTTGGCCTTTGGACTGCGGATATACTTACCCAGAAGCTCATTGAATTCCTCCTCGCGGTCCTCTCCAATGACAAGAGTGATATCCGTATATCTCTCCTTTACCAGACCTTTGAGAATCTGGTGGAGATTTGTCAATGATTTATCAGAATTGATATTAGCTGCTGGAAAGAGTTGCTTGAGGAAGTAGACCTTCTCATTAAATGGAATTGGGTTCTTCTTCGAATCAAAGGATGCCGATGTATAAATGCGGTTATCCGCGCCAGTCGATTTGGCCAGGTCAACGACCTTGTTTATGACCTTTGCATGGCCAACTTGAGGAGGGGTAAATCTCCCAAATGTAAGTACAATCTTCTTCATTCCTATTCCCTCTGCGGAAACGCTAATTACTTGGTATTTATACTTTTGCGGATTTTATCCAAATCAAAGGATAAATTACCAAAGGCCTTTGATGGTGTAACACGACCAGTCTCACTCTTATATCTGCGGGAGAATTTCACCAATGGGTCTTCCTCCATTGCTGCTCCGATATAGTCACTTGTCAGATCCTTACCAGATGGGTATTCCTTGATTGCAACATTCTTGGAGAAGGCATATGAACCGAGAAGATCCATAACATCCGACCAATCATGGGAACCATCCCGACTAATTGTTCCTCGAAGATTATCCTTCTTTACCCAGATAGCACGGAGATATTTTGAAAGGGGACGTAAATCTCCTTCAACAAACTCCTCCGCAAACTGATTTTCAGGAATAAAAGGTCCTGTTGGTGGGTCCCTTTGTAATTCATTCTTGACATAATCTCGGCGGTGCATTTCGGCGCGCCACCTATTCTGAGTCATGAATCGGGTCCGAGAATTCTCGGGATGTATATCCGGATCATGTGGGTCTCCACCGAAGTATGTCATATCTCCATCGATGACATGGAGTTTATTGGTTGTTCGAATCTTATCCCTATCCAATTCCAACATGTAGTCATAATTAATACCAAATTGGAGTTGTGGATTCCGTGTCAATGAGTTTCCAGGAACTGTTCGTACCCGTGAAGGTCCTTTCTTTACATGGACATTCTTGATTTCATGGTTGAAGGATGCATCAAGGGCATCATTTGCTACCGAATAGTATAATTTTTTGAAATTCAGATTATGGTAGAGGGTGGGCTTCAAACCACCAAAGATTTCTGTAATATCATCCGAGTAGGTAATACCATAAAGGTCCATGGCTACACGGATAAGTTCCAAAATTGGAAGGTAAATCCTGTAGGCTTGGACTTCCTTACCTGATAGCTTTGCTGCCATCCAGCGATGATGGCCATCCAGAATATAATCATCCGATGATATGATGATTGGTGGAATCTTATCACCCGACTTGATTAATGAATCAATCTTTTCCTGATCAAACCCATCCAATTGAGTTGCCTTGACGGCCTCCGGATTAATCATACCAATATCATAGTTCGAACCAATCAACCGGATATGAGTCAGAAATTCATTGAAGTCCCGAATCTGTGGAAGAACCGCTCGGGAGAAAATCATATGACCTATTCCAGTATCTTCCTTCAGTGCAGACTTTCGCTGGACACGGAAGGTTCCCAAAATCTTGATTGACTTGGAGTAGTATGGAATATAAACATTATGCTTTCCTGCACCCATATTATCTCCACCATTATAACGAAGTCCATCATAACCCATTTTCTTTAGAATAGCTTCCGCTCCACTGGAGTCGACCAATCCCTTTGATAGACCCTTAAAAACAGCCTTACCATCCATCGAAAGACTTCCGGATTCCAATTGGGCCAGGACCTTATACTTATCGGTACCAGCAGTCAAAAGGCCAGCAGACCGTAGAAAGTCCTCGGGCCGAACATACTTGGTAAAGTCAACCAATTCTTTTCCAGAAAATACCGTATCAACATCAAAGATATTTGATAGGGTAAGCTGAATCTTGTATAGGTACTCCTCACCACCATATCGATAGGTCATTGCTCGGGAATATGTCAGTGCCACCGATTGGTCATCCGTTGTATATGCAATACCACCACCAAAGAAGTCATTTGCGACACGCTTGGCCTTCTCCGAAAACTTATCGAATTTCTTGTTAGATCCGTGGAAGACAATTAGCGTCCGACCTGTAGCCGATTCCGTCATGTTTAATTCCGCCTGCATTTTTTTCTTATATTCTTGGAGGTAATCATCCATAAAGAACCACCACTTTTTAGCCATTACCTCACCAAAGGTATTGATCTTTGCTCCGGACTTACGAATAACTAGATCCAACTTTTCCTTTTCGGTTGGGGATGCCTGATCAACCTGCCTCATATACTGGTAATCTTCATTGAACTTATCAACAAAGATTGATATCCAGTATGTTCCCATCTTGAAGGACTTCTGTTTTAGTATCCACTCGGATCCGACAAAGCTATCCATATATTTGTACATCATGCTTGTCAGAAAATCAAGTGATGGCTTTGATAACTTTCCATAGTCGGACTTATAGTAGAGTTCCCTCCAGACCTGCGTTCTATCCAAATTACTGTTTCGGATAATACCCAACCAATCATTTGGATCTATACGTCGGCCAAATGGAATATCCTTAGCTGTATCTGGAAACTTGTAGGTTGTATCCCAACCCATCACACGGCGCGTATGAGTATTCGGAATAGGAGCAATGATCAGCTTCAACATCTCCGGGTCCGTCGTTCCCCGTTTTGTCAGACCTAACCAATTTCTCCGAGCGGCGAAGACCAAATGTGATTCCTCGCGACTGTAGATATCCTTACGATTTCTATCCTTGCGGTACCAATCACCGCCATAGAAGTAGGTTATATTTTCAAGTCCTTCGGTTTTGATGACCTTTAATAGCTTTCGAATCTCCGCATGTTCCGGATAGTTATATCCACCCGGATCATTATCAGGAGGAGAAAAGGCTCGTTCATCGATAAGGACATGAATTTCCTTGATCACATCACGGATATTGGAGAATGGAATAGTAGGCTTGGCCGAGAAGATACGATCCTCGAATTCGGGCCCCTTCTTTGTCTTACCACGGGAAAATTTGTCCTTGATTTCCCGAGTATTAAGAGTTCCAACATAGTAATCGACCGGCTTTGAATTATACCGTGCATTGAACCAGTTTCCATCCAAAACAAAGATAACACCCGATGACTTATCCTTGTGAAAGGAACCAGTCTTGTTTCGAGTGACTGACATATAGTAATGGAGGTCCGGATTATGGACCATTCCCCATTCCCGCTTATGCGAGTATATTCCCGATAGCTTGAATTGCTTTTCGGAAAGAATACTGGTTGCAAAGGCTGTATGTGTTGCATGATAGACGATACTGGAGACCGTCTCTGTTATAGTCTGTTTTTTCATATTAAATTCCTACTTGATCGATAATAAGTTTCCACTTATGGTACATTTCAATTGCCCACATATCGGGGTCCTTGCCCTTGAGTATTTTATCCATCTGTTTAGTCCCCTGGATACCAAAGTCCGTCTTCTTTGATGCCTGTGAGGTATAATCGGATTGGAAGCGACGGAGCCACATATCAGGATGTTTGCTCCGACTAAAATGGTCCCGAAGTGCCTCCTTGGAATAATCAGATAGGGAATCCCATGTCTTCTTATACCATAATTCCCTCCAGAGATATAGGCGGTCCATCATTCTACTTGAGAACTTACCATGTTTTGGTAAAGTGCCACCACTAAGCTTGACCTTATCCGCGATATAGGACCAATCATGTTTCATCCATGGCTTTGTTCCGAAGGGGACGGAATATAAAGTTTCCCTCTCATAGGCTCCTTCCCAACCAGGTACTTGCATCGATGGAGAAGCTACGGTCCAACCCATTTTCTCAGGGGTTGATTCCTTGGATATATCCAACTTACGCCATGCTCGTTGATCTTCGGGTGAATTCCATATATGAACTTCGAGTCCGGCTTTCTTTGCGGACATGTAGACCTTCTTACCGAGACTTGCAAAGACATTTTGCCGCATATGCCCCGGGACGTCATCGGCAAGGATGTTTACCGATTGAATCATTCCAGGTGTGATTTTGATTGCATTTGTGGAGGAAAAGATACGATCCTCGAATTCGTTTCCCTTACCATCACCAGGTTCGGCCATGGCCGCAAAGAAGTCAACTGGCCGAGACCGATACCGATTATTGAAGGCACGCCCGGACAATCTGAAAATAACACCTTGCTCCCAATTCGAATGGTAAGCTCCAGTCAGTGACCGAGTAACCGACATATAGTACCTATAGTTATTCGATGGTTGGAATTTTGACTCATCACCCCATCCATAGGAACTTGTTAGACGAAATTCACCGGATTCCAATATCTTCCATGCGGCCTCCAAAGAAGTCGCATGGAAAACAATGTCAGATATAGCCTCGGATAATTCCATTACTTGAACCAAGGACCTACAAGCCAAGTGACGACGGAGTAACGCTCACCTTCTTCAACGTCTTCCACTCCGTGTAGAAGGAATGATGGAAACACAAGAACTGTTCCTTTCTTTTGAGGTGGGTAAAGTTTCTTGTGTCCTGTTTGAATCCACAATTTACCACCTTTAAAGTCATCATTTAGAAAGGCTAGGACAGTGACCTTTCGGCATTCTTCTGCATGCTTTGGATCGTTAGAAAGGAATGTATCAATATGTCCTTTGTATCGTCCTCCACCTGCTGGATATCTGAGGAAATCGGTTTGATTTGCCCTTCTAATATCAAACTTCCAACGTTGTGCGTTGGCATCCATACCGGCGGCCGCAAGCCTTGCACCGATTCCCTTATAGACAGGAAGGTTCAATCTATTCACGTTTCGAATTTCCTTATCTATAACTCCCTTTGTTCCACCACCAATTCCAGCATCTTCACCGTTATGTTGAGTGTATAACTTCACCAATGCGTCACAATCTTTTTCAGTTAAAATATCATCATAGTACCAAAGTGTAAGATCATCTTCACCTGGCCTGACATTTTGTTGGAGACCTTTTCTCTTATCATAAGCCCACTCCTTGTTTGGACCGTTGGCATCAACATAGTGAAGGAATACTTGTGCTTGCCATTTTCCTTCCTTATACTCATCTCTCCAGTGGTACATTTCGCAACCACGGTACAGGACGGCATCTCCTACTCCCATTTCAATTTTGGAAGTTCCTTCGGAATAGACAATATTTCCATGTTCATGAATTCGAGAAACATCAGTTGGTTCCTTGCTAGGTTTGCCAACATAAATCGGCCAAACATCACCTTCAAATCCAAGAGTGAGTGTTGCACTGATTTCACAAGATTCACGGTCTGTATGTATTTTTAGAACTTCACCAGGTTCATATAATCTTGCATATGCATATGTCGGAATTAATTTCAATCCAGAAGCTTTTTCCATGTAAGGAAGCAAATCTTCCAATAACTTATCAAAAGTTACACTGTCTCGAATGGATTTACTCCCTGGACATTGGGTGTCATTCCATCCGCGCTTTGCAATTTCTTCCTTCAATGCATTAGTCAATTGGTTGCAATTTTCCTTGTCCAAAAATTCCTTTAACCATACATATCTTTTATTTTCAAATTCCACCTGTGTGGAAATAATATCGTCACTCATTTACATTCTCCTAATATAAGTTTTCAATTATTCTGTGTGTTGAACACATTGACTTCCATCATAATACCATTCATCCGATTCGCATTCATCCGGGCAATCTATCCAGAAGAATGGCAGTGCAACAGCAAAACTTTCTGGACGGACCTCGGCAATTCTTTGACCGATTACTTCTCCGTTTGAATTTCTTACTACTTCATTTGGTGATACTAATGCCTTTTTCATTAATAGAACTCCTCGACTATGACTACTCCATTTTGACCAGCGACTCCCGTGGGCGCTGCGCTCGTCGGGCCGCTGACTCCGCTGCCATATCCAGTACCCGCGCCGTAAACTGTAGGGCCGGGGGCGACGCCGCCTTGGCCAAGTAGGGTGCTTCCTCCTCTGCCGTTAACACTTACTGGACCTGCTGTGAAAGCAATATGTCCAGTTTCACCTGGAATGTTGATATTTCCACCGCTGGCCGTCCCACCTGCGCCGTAGGTGGGCCCGGCTGCGCGACCCCCGCCGGTGGCCGAAGCAAGGGACCCAAACGAACTAGTGCCTCCCGCAGGAGAAGGCGGTGATGTTCCACTTCCAGCTCCAATAGTGACGGGCTGTGGCCCAGGAATGCTGGGAGCTGGCAAGTATAGAATAGCCGTGCCGCCGCCGCCTCCGGCGCAGACCGTACCGCCGGGCCCATATGCGCCGCCGCCACCGCCGATGACGGTGACCTTGATAGCTTTGAGCCCGTCTGGCTTAGTCCAAGTCGCCGGCGTGGTCGAAGTATATACCCGCATAACATAATTTCCTGTGCTTTGCGACGATGTGCCATAGATATTACCTGTCACGGTAATATCACCGGAAATGTTAGCGGAAGTAACGGTTAAGCTTCCACCAACGGTCACGTTTCCGGAGACATTAGCGGAAGCAGCGGTTAAACTTCCATCTATCGCTGCGTTTCCAGTTACCGTCACACCAGTTTGATTGATATGGACGACATTCGCGGAATTTGCAAATATCGATATTGCATTACCACTCGGTGATTCAATACGTGATGTACCGGTATTGATAAAGTGGACATTTGCGATTTGAATTGTTGACATTTATTCTTTCCTTTTAATTCTATTTATTATGGAAATCCTGTTGATTCCTGATTTCAATATTATTATCAAATACTTAGTCCCGGAAAGTGCATTCCACAGCAATTTAACACAGGGACGGATGCACTCCCACCAATTCCACACAATAAATCAAAAATATGCATTTTTTCTTATAACCTTTTCAATATGTTGGAAAGCGAAAAATCATGTTTAATAGAGAACCATCGTCAGTGATGAATAATTCGAAATAGCACCTGATGCATCCAGATTTGCACTGAAATCCGCGGGTGCGCTCAATGTATTCCGAACGAACCCAATGGCAAATGACCCAGCCGTTGTTGATGGTGTTGGGGTTATTGTTCCCGCGGCTTCATGGCCAGTACTGGTAAATGAAATTCCATTTGTTGTGACCATTGCCATTT
>JACCDG011198378.1_pt1 | contig 71073 bp, 65 predicted proteins | sample 7442471 | NCBI WGS metagenome assembly JACCDG01 (sample SAMN15323444, study PRJNA562643) | freshwater metagenome | isolation source: river surface water | place: USA:Blue River Watershed | collected 2017-08-17 | reverse complement strand
AATCCAGCCGAATCCGGTACGGAGGCACCGGTGGCCGAGGGTGTTGCAGCGAGGTTCACGCGTCCGTTTTGGCCTCCGAGACCATGGCGGGTATACGGGAGTTCAAATTCAGGTAGGCGGGCACCGGCAGACATTCTATCAACCCTTCCGTGTTTTTTTTCTAAGTTCTGAATATAAGATGTCATCCGTTCAGCGTTTCATTCGTCAGATCCAGCCCGACAACACCTACTACAGCGCTGCCACTGTCCTATCCGCCCCCGCCTCTTATGCGTACGAGCTCGTCCCGTCGGCCGGCGCCGTTGGCAACTACCCCGCGGGCTACATGGCCGCCGCGTCGGGTGCGCTCGCGACCGCTCTCACCGCCTCCACCTATGCGGCGAACTCGGCCCTCCTCCGTGATATGGGCAAGACCATCCGTGCTCCCGTCGGCAGCGTCAGCGGCAACGTTGGCTACTTCCGTCAGGTTCAGCTCCTCGTGCCGTCCCATGCTGGCGTTGCCGCCAACGTTCAGGGTGCTGTCTCAGCCCCGGGCGTTAACACCCCTTACCTGACCTTCTACGTCCCCGTTGCGATTGCCGGCATCTCGGCGGCGATCATCCCGTCGCACGGTCTATCTGGCCAGATGTAAATTGGCTTTCTTTGTTTTATTATTCTTTTATCATATAATCCATGTTATGGTTTATATGAAAAATAACTCTATGATAGTAGAATGAACTACTATTTAATTGGATTCATTGCGCTTGCATTTATGATTATTGTCGGTGGTACCTACCAAGTATTTAATACGAATCAAACACCCACTGCAATTCTATTCTTTATCGGCTCTCTTACTCTTTTTATCATCTATGGAATTCGTTGGTTTGGCTCGAGCCCCCTGTTCACACCCACCTCCGGTCCCTGGCCGCCCGTCATCAACACCTGTCCCGACTATTTAACATACTATCAGCGAACAAAAGATGGTATTAAAAAGGACTCTTGTATTGATACCATCGGTGTTTCAAAAGATAAATCTCTTCTATCGACCTTCCCAAAAGACGGCACGATTCCTTCAAGTGATACCTATTATCTCGATATTTCGGGGTTGAGTTCTGACCCTACCACCAAGTCTAGACAGATGTGTAATGCTGCCATGGCCCAAAAGGTAACATGGGAAGGTGTTACCAATGGTGAAAGCTGCGTCACTCGTAGTACCGGTACGGCTGCTACTGGCGGCGCCGGTGGTGCGGGCGGAAGTGCTGGATGCCCTCCATAAGGCACAGAGTTACTGCGTTTAAATCTTCCAAAAACAATCTACGATACGAGTGTGAAGACGAAGTCGACACATGAAAGCATTTATAGTTCAGTGGTAGAATGGCTCCCTTCCAAGGAGTCGACACGGGTTCGATTCCCGTTGAATGCAATCAGGTATAGTAATACCTGATTGCATAAAATACATTTGTGTTATCATTTATAATAACACAGCCCCCCGTTGAATACAATCAAGTATAGTAATACCTGATTGCATAAATATAAAACGTCAATGTAAAGAATCCATCAACTCTCATCCATAGTATGGTTCGCACCAGTTTGCCTCAAGAAGATACCGCATGCCTTCACCCTGAAACCGAAGATGCCATGTTGAAATGGCTCAAAACTCGTTCTCATCCCGCGTTTCTTCTCATCGGTCCGCCTGGTGTTGGAAAGACAACAATGGTCTATCGTGTCTGTAAAGAGGGTCGTTTCTGGGTCCAAGAATTCAATGCGAGTCATACGCGAACCGGCTCTTCCTTTCGTCAAACCATTCTTCCTCTTTTGATTGAAACAGGTGTCAGCAAATGGATTCATCCTACCACGCCCAACGGACGTGTGGTTCTACTCGACGAAATGGACGGTCTCTCCCAAGGTGAAAAGGGTGGTCTTCAGGAACTTCTCGATTATTTGAAATCCAAGCGCGCATTTAACGAAGATTGCCCCATGGTTCTTATCTGTAATGTACTTGAAGGTCGTATCATGCAGCAACTTCTAAAATATTGCTGTGTTCATTATGTCAACATGCCCAAGAAGGAAAAACTTGTTGAATTCTTTAAGAAAGATATATCTGATTCTTTGTATCAATTGGGCGATATTCGCAAAGTATCGCAAAGTTTAATCTATCCCGAGCATTCGGTGACAAATCCACGTGGAAAAGAAGAATCAATGAATCAAAATATTCATGTCGCCATTCGTGCTGCATGGTTTACCTTATTTGAACATTGGGGAGAAAACGATGAACTAGATTTGGAAACGAAAGACGCAAATCTGGCCGGCCTGCTGTTTCATCAGAATCTTCCCTTATTTTTAGAGGATTCTCATAAGAAAAAGAAACCGGTTCCCTTTGAAGCCTATGAAGAAATTTTGGATTACTTGCGTTGGAGCGACCGCGCCGATTTCTGGGCCTTCTTTCACCAATGTTGGAATCTTCTTCCTCTATCCTATCGTCTTAAGTTGAAATATCCGAATTTGTATCTTCAACAGTATGACATGCCATGTACTATTCCAGAACCCTCTGAATTACAATATACCATGGTTCTTACCAAGCAATCTGCACTCTTTAATGCGTGGAAGGAAATGAACCGTGTTGCCAATGAACATCAGATTCCATTTCGATGTGTTACCCAATGGGCCACGCATCAAACTGGTAAATTATATGATACCCTTGGTGTTACACTTGAATCTCGGAATGTAAATGAAGAATCTGTAATGGCGATGTTCGCCCCAGTCGCTGAGAAGAATGGAGCAACACCTGCTTCGACTCGAAAGCGGGTAGTTCGTGGTAAAAAATCAAGTGCGTCGTAGAAGCTAAACTGAGGCCTCGTATCATATCCACATTCGAAATAAAAAGAAGGCATGTTTTTCCTTGTTGGAAATTCCGAACCGTTTTAATCAGTGAAAATAGATTGTTCTCTATTCTTTCTGCTTTAATTCCAATCTGATCGATTTTCTCCATCAATTCATAATAAATATTCGTAAACGGCGAATAAATAATAAAGCGGCCCTCTTTATTCTGGCGAAGGATATTCAAACACGCCTCCATTTTATTCATAGAAAGCATCCGTTCCTCTGTTGATAATGTCTCCAAGCAATGAATACGTTGGACATGTAGGCCCTCTCGACAAGTGGGGCATTTCATATTGATCAGCGCATTTTTTAATAGACATTTTCCACAAAATATATGATAACAGCATTGAACAATCGTTTTATACTCGCATGGTTCCATACAAATCGCACATTCCTGATCATCGATCATGCGTTGGATCAGAACATGTTTTGCGATCGGTTGTTGATCTTTGTATTCTGTGATCGATTGGAACTCGACCCCCAATGCCTGAAATAAATGAGGGATCTGTTTTGATCGGATCGATGGCTCTCTCTGACGAGCCAGATAAAAACTTATAAGTGAATTCAAACTCATATTCGGTTTACATTGAAGTGTTTCATGATGTAATGAAGGAAGATTCATGCTTTTGATCAGATCCTCTGTTGCATTTCGTAACACCATTCGCCCCCTCTCAGGATGGTAAAAAGATACATATTCTTTCATAAATGCCGAAGAAGCAAGTTGCCCCTCATAATGAACCGTTATATCTTCTAATAACCATCGTTCCAGATCGGAATGAAGCTCCACTCGATCACGTAAATGGAATAATGTACTTTTGATCACATTTGGATTTTTTATGATCAGAGGTATCCAATTATTAGTGATCAACCATAAATATTGAAATTGAAGCGGTGGATCTGAGGAATGAAAATAGATCGACGATGCTTCATCGATCATGATCTGATCCCATTGAATATGATGTGTTGTAGCATAGGCCTGGACGTGTTTATAGCACTTATCAGTTGTTAATACAACTTTGCGTTGAATGATCAATTTCGCAATTGTATCGCCCCTCATGATCCGCTTGGTTTCGATCGGAACATAGGAGAGGGTGCTATGCTGTTCGATCTCTTGCTTCCATTGACCAAATAGTCGATGAGGGACAATGATCAAATGTGCTGTGTTGGTATCTGTTAGAGAACGAAGATCATGTGAGAAGAAATATTTGGAGGAATGAGTTGTCAGTTCAGATGTCATTCGAGAAGGGACATGGGAAGCAAGATATGCAATCATACTCAGTGTTTTTCCTGATCCTGGCGGATCACCCACAATCCCTACTTTTCCATTGATCGCTTGATTTCCCACTAGAAATCCATGTGTCATTTTCTCTCGGTGGCGATGCATTCCGTGAACGAGTGTCTTCTGATGAGGATATAATGTTGTTTTAATCGTAGAAGGTGACACAAACGAATTATTTTGAATAAGAGTATTATGATACACACTATTTAATATAACTAATTTATCATAATGAAAATCGTCTGCCATATTTAGTTACTTATTGGTAAGTGAGAAGCTTTAGGCAGAATAGAAAAGTCGCAAAGAAGGCTCTTTTACAAAATCTTCTAGACAATAAGATGTTTCTCTCATTTTTTCTTTTGCTTTGTATTTTGATGATAAATGCTCTTCTCGCAGTGCTGCTTTATCCACTGTATTGTCGGTATGACAAATCACCAAGATTGTTTTTCTGGGATCCAATTGAATCATCTGGTGTTTATATTGATCCAGAAATGATGTTTCTTCTGCTTTTGTAACATATTCATCATACTGATGTACATCCGAATACCGCTTTCGCCACGCCATTGTACCATTTGTCGCATGATTTGTATGATAGGGTCCAACCGCATATATTTTTTTAACATCTTTATAATACATAAACATCTCAGAAGATCCTGCCAAATCGACTCGCGGATATTTGGCAAAGGCTTCCACAACTGTCTTGATTCGATCTGCTGGATAATAATCGTCATCATCCATCGCTATAATAATCGAACCTTTCGCCTCTCTATTTAACATATTTCGCTTCGCACCGATTCTCATTTTCTCGTTATGAGGAAGATAACGAAGATGAGGAATAGTCTTTGCCGCTTCTTGAAACAGATCCTCTACTTTATCTCGTCCATCGTCCAAAATAATCCATTCCATATTTTCTTTGGGATACGTTTGATTCTTATAGATCTGAATCAATGTGGGGATGAAGGTTCTACGATTATACGTGGGTGTGACAACTGATACTATAATGTCCATTGTCATACGAAGTGATATATTCTTTAGATGAGCTTATTATTTATTAGTTGTTGGGGTATCTGGCTGCTTTGATAGTTTTATGGTAGCAGGTAATGATGATGGCTCTGCTGAAGCAAGTGGTGTATTGTTACGAGCTGGCACGGGCGATGGTGTTGTAGATAATTCTATTGTAGCTGGTAATGATGTAGACGATGGAGTCGCATTATTACGAACTGGAATGGAGGATGGCTTTATAGATGCTCCTATGGTAACAGGTAAAGACGTAGATGATGTCACAGATTCTGGCTTTTTAGGTATATCATGAAGGTGTTCTATTTTCTCTTCTAATTTTTTAAATCCTTCTGCAACAAAAGGTAAATTCTTTACCTTATCAAAATAAGAAAATGATTTCTTCAATGACTCTGCATAATTATTCATAATAATCGGAAGCTTTTTGGCATCTTTATCATTTTTAGGATATGTGAATGGATACATAAAAAAGGCACCCAGAGAGCTAATGGGCGTATCTGTCGTAAGAGGAAGTAATGCAAAGATTGTTGGCATGATCTTTGTTTTGGGTCCGTCGGACAATTGATTCAAATAATATTCATATCCTGTTTTACATAAATAATATCCAATTAATAAAATCAAAAATGGCATAAAATGATAACAGATCCAAAACGTAACCATAAAAAAGATCAGGCGAATCGGGTATGCATACACAATCAATTCATTGGCCACATACATACTTAAAATGATTACAAGACATGGATAAAACCCTTTTTTTATTATGCGAACCATATGATTTCCAATTTTTATAATCAATCGATTAAAATCAAATGTATTGGGATCGTCCGTAGAGGGTAACTTGAAATAGTCTTCATCTTCATCTACTTTTTCCGTTGAAGGTATCGGTGCTGGTTGATTGGAGGCAAATTCATTTGCCTCAGGATCGCTGACCGCTTGGTGAAGATTGTATGTTACTTTATTTTTTAGATTGGACAGTAGTGAATCAAGACTCATATCCGACCTTCTATGACGATACACGATTAAAAAGTGGCTTTGCCGCGACACGGTCAAAGGTCTTTTAAAAGCGGCGAAGCCGCTTACAACGCATACTTCAAGCCTCCCATACCAGAAGAAATAGTGACCCAATTCAAACTCTCTACATAAATCGTAATTTGATATTGATAAAAGGTATTTGCCGGCAACGGGTTAACATTCAAATCCAATTGAAACGACTTGATTCGGCTGCTATTAATCGATCCATGGGGCTGTGTATTAGGAGAAACAAGTGCAAATGGATAAACGATCAAATTAGGATCAGGAAGACCCTTCAAATATTTCCACGGAACCACCTCTGTAAAATAGTTAATCGGTTTCTCCTCTTGTAAGGGGTTTCCATCTCCCAAAATGGTCAACGTATTCATGATCGACTGTTGACCATTGAGTACAAATGTTCCAGTTGCCGAAACAAGATTAATATTTGCAGGCCACCCACCTCCTGTTGGGATAAATTGCGGTTTTTTTGGATTGGTCCAATTCGTAAAATTATCGATCTGATTTCTATTCAGAATCGAATCAGAACGCCGAGGTATAATAATGAGTCTTTCAATTGGATTATGTGTATCTAATTCAACAAATTGTCTCGAGCTAATATTATCAAAACGATACGTACTAATTTGTCTTACTAGATACTGAAGAGACTCAGAAGAAAACTGCGCGCGCTCATCGTCTGTTACATACACATATGTCATTTGAATTCGAGGCTGAAGATCCCATGTATTTAGTAATGGTACAGGTGTCCCAATGTCTGTCAAAAAATTATTAATAAGCACATCTGTGATATCGGACACAGAACTATAATATACATTTCCAGGCTGTAATGAAACAGGTGACGCATTAAATTGATATCCAGGAGCGGTTTGAAACCCATTAATATCCAAAATTCGATACAATTCTCGAATCGGGCGAAGTGTCAGTTGAATTTCACACTCATGATACTGAAGAGAAACAAGGGGAAGTGATTCAAATGTAGATTCCGCAAACCAGAATGGTAATGGAACTTGAAGCTGTCTTCCAGAAATGGAAGGTCGATTTACATTAGGAGGCATTGTGGTAGAACCACTCGGGCCATTATTGTTGTATACAAGCGGATATCCTGTTCCCATGGAACCACCCGCATATAGACCATTCGCCGGATCATATAATTCAGGTACATTTCCCACTAGAGTTTGCCATTTCTTAAATGCGTCCTGATCCAAGTCACACTGTGCTTTCGCCATCATATACGAACCATCGAATTCCTGTATTTTTTGGCCTCCAATAAAGAATGCAACATTTTGAAGAATATGACATCCAATGTAATTGACCCATGCGAAATTATATTGTGCATTGCGTGGACCCTGTGGCAATTGAAGATATTTACAATAAATATCGGGCAAATTGAATACGAAATAGACATCTCGTACCAAATCCGCTACACGTTGAATTTTCATACGAAGCTGAACCGGCTGATCATACGATAAATCCTGTGGACCGTCCATAGCGAACGTTACAGATTCCTCCGCAAAATGAGCATATTTCTTATATGTTTTATAGAAGTATGTAAAGTCGGGGTTTCCACTCAAAATAACATTTTGCGCTCCGTAGGCGACCAATGAAAAGAGACCCCCACCTGGCATTACTAGTGTTGTACTAGGTAATCTATATGTCCTTTAGATCTACAGATTGTCTAGCATAAACGATTATATCACTTTACTTTGATTGTGTCCACCAATTATCCGCCATATACGGGGGAATATCCATGGACTGGCTAGAGTCCATTTGAGAGGATGGGCCCTGATTTAGTAATTGCTGAATTTCAGAATAGCCCAGTCCATAACTAAAATAGGTAAGACGGCTTATCATACCCTTTATCGCGCCTAATACATTAAAATCACTGTCACCCAATGAAGCAACCTTTGATTTAGATAATAAGATACGACGATTGCTGAAGCAGCAAATGTCCTGATAATTCTGATAGGGAGAAAACCCGTCAAATGACATCTTCTTCGCAATGTTGCCATTCACATAGATTTCAAGAGCATGTTCCTTACACACAATTACAACATGAACCCACTTGCTGACTGGTATATTTTCTACATCAATGTAATTATTCCATGTCTTATACGTATTCATATAGATTCGAAGTGTATTTTGGTCGGAACGCATATAGACACCGGGTGCCATTAATGGAAATTGCGATGAATACCCTTTATGAAAAATATGATAGAGGCCAGCTGTCTGATCTGCCCCTTGAAAGGTAGAAGGATTTACATTAAGATAAAAAGAATAACTAAATTCTACTCCTGTACGTTCATTACTCGATAAATTCACTGTATTTGAGCCTGATACATTTGGATCTTGTGGAATGCTAATCATTTTATCGCTGCTGATGGTATTAGCGACAAGTGTGGTTCGATTCATTGACAATCGATTCCAATACATGTACATCAATTCCACGAATATAAATATTAGATATAGAATACCGACATAGATCAACCCATAAATAAGCTGTTGTACGATACCACCGGACCCATTTGACCCATTCGTATTCGGTGCATTTGTAGAACCAAAAAAAGTTGCCATCGTCAGGTTCTCCTTTTTATTGATTGTATTATTTATTTGGCATTACAAAGCTGGACCCAACATATAGTTCTTATAGACAGCCTCTGGGTTTAATGCAGCATCATACATCGTTGTAGTAGACATCTGACCGCCAAATCCGCCAAATGGTAATAACACAGCAGAATAACCACCCGAATCAACCTTAAAAGCAGCAGGCAGTACACATGAACGTGTCAGTTTACCGTCCAGATACATGTCAACTGTCTTCCCATTCACGGCTACCGTAAGATTCACCCAACGCTGTAGATCGATCTCAGGTAAGTCACAGATCGTGGACATATCTAGCAGACCCGAATCAGTCTGTGCTGTCGTAAAGACAACATTTCGTGTGGCCCTTGGCAGCGCCTCTGTCTGAGAGCCTCCCGTACCTGTTTCCTTTGTATGAAAGCGAACCTTCAATGTCGGTTTCGTAGCTCCTAGATAGATTCGAATCGTATCAAAATTGGGTCCGCCAATCAGCAAAATAGCCTTATTCATATTCATATGATATGACCAATTGCTCACATAGAACCACGTCGATATAGTAAATTCACCACCCTCAAATATTCCAGGTAGATCTTTGGATGAAATCGTGATCGGTGCGGCAGAGTCCATTATCGCCGATCGATTTGCCGCTAGAAGAGGAAAACTGTTTCCTGTTTGTGCTCCAAATAGGTATTGATATAAGTAATACAATCCAATTAATCCAGCAAAAAAGATGAGATAAGGAATCATCCTCAGAACGGGAGATGAATTGTTTGCACTGCTCATAATATTCTGTTTGATACGTGGATATTCTATCAAGATGAGAAACGTGATGAAACGAAGATACACGTGATTAGGCATATGGAGTACTCCATGTAAGACTTTGATTGGCCGGTGGTTGTGTCACAGGCTTACATGGTAATCCGGAGGGACATTCTGCCAATAATGAAATCATCGGAAGACTTACATTGATTGGATTGCCCTCTAATACAAGCTTATTTGTATCTACCAATGATAAACGGGTACGTTCAATATCAGTAGGTGGCAGTTTTGTAGCATTAATAATGACATGAATCGCTGCCCCATTAAGACCCTTATTTCCAATGGAAACAGGACTAGAGACGACGACCGGATATTGATCTAACCGCTGAGATGCTACAATCTTGTTATCATAGATAACATCGAATCGTCGACCATCACGCATTACCGCGATAAAGATCCATTTTTGTTTTGGGATCGAAGGAAGATCAATCATTTCATCCTTTGTAGAGGCCCCTTGCGCAGCAGTCCGTACTCGAAGGCGCGCGGATGTAGTTTGCTTATCGTTAGGCGCATTGGAAACCTCTAGATACCAGTTATTCGCAATTTGAAGAAAAGGTATATAATTGTTACTATAGTTTGCGGTTCGATCACCATTCATAAAATTAAACATACCCATAATCGTACCGCCGTTGTTTCCTAGAAATGTTTTTTGTGTTACGTCGGGCATAACAATATCCTTCTTTTCAGAAAGAGAGGTAAGAGTGGAAAGTACATCATTGTTCCCTCCCCCTGGATAAATAACAAATACAATCAAATAAACGGTTATAGCAATAAGAATCAATACCGCCGCGATGACTCCAAACGACATCCTCTATCTATGGATTGGATTATCAATCTAAAGTATCATGTTCTCTCAACCACATGGCAGGTATCCCTGACTGTACATTGACAACAGCATGTTACTTTCTTCAACAGTATCATACAAAAGCAAGAGGAATGAGCGAAACGGTGGAATCAATGGAACCTCTTCTCCGTATTCCTTGCTATCTTGTCATTTACTGTAATGCGGTAATGGAACCCGTCTTACGAGAACGTCGGAAACCTTTTCTATCGATAACAAAGTTCATTGTACAAGAATTTAACGAATTATGGTGTTATCCTCTCGTTGAACAAGTAAAGAAAAATCGAGAGGTATTCTGGCCGACAAGAGACATAAGAACGTGCGCTGAAACACATCTTCTTACATGTAATAAGGCTGATTTTGTATTACAAACAATAGAATCGAACCCTTTTCATACGACTAAATTTGGATGGATCGATTCAAATATCGGAGTGAACGGCTCTAAGATTTCATATCAGTATAATAATCATTCTCTTCTTCATGTATTACATCATGTAACCGATAAATTTCATCTTCAAATTCTTAATGTAACAGATAAGAAATACAAGCAGCCAGAATGGAAAAGGGAATATTACATGGAATATCGATGGGTCGCGTGTGGATGCCTTTTTACAACAACAAAAGCAATTGGGATGACCATCTTGAATCGCATCAAAGAACTAATTATAAAAACCACACAGGACGGATATGGTCATGGAGAAGAAATGTTTTATTTAGAGATCTTGGATGAATTCTATGATGATATTCATCGTTCCTATGGAGATTATAAAGATATGTTACATAACTTTATTAAGCCTACTACGAATTTTGTCTATATTTATTGGAGCGTGGTGATGAGATATTTTCAAATGGGATACTGGAAAGAATGTGTCGATGTATGTGAGGCATTGATTCGCCAGTATGATTCATTTGCACTCGAAATCAATTATGATTTATACGTCAGACTGTATTCTGTGTTGTATTTGTCCTTAAAAAATATAGATCTAAGTCGGGCCACGATCATTACCCATACCATCCGCCAGCATTATTACACCAACCCGCTTTTTACACAACAGTTTGATAATCTAAAGAGTTTATGCGGAATGGATGATTTCTCTGTTTAGGTATTCTTTTATGAACTAGTAGCTAGGTTTCGCAATCGTTCCGCCTCAGCCGCAGCAGCATTCGATGCGTTTGTTGCAGTATCAAAAAAGCAGGACGAGCTAGACGGCATCGATAGTGCTCCAAGCGGTGCGTTTGCGTTTAGTTCTGGCTTGGCATATCGCATTTCGGATGTCGTAAGAATACGATTCCAGACCTTGAGTAATGAAAATATTGCGATGTTAGAATCTGTAGTTGCCGCTGAATCAATTGGTCCAGCGACACTTTGTATATTGTAATCATATTTGCGCGTCTTGACCAGATTGCCGTTTATATAGACTTCGAGTGCATTCTCCATCACAATAATGCCCAATCGGAAGGATTTCTGAACAGGGACGTTCGAAATCACCACATTCTCCTCACTCTTCGTGGTACTTGATCCTGATAAGACAGATACTACTAAATCATTTGTATCCGGTTTCAGAGCTACCACCAAATTATAGGTACTGAGGATACCGATAAAGGTATCCGTTCCACTAGGAGTAGTTTCTCGAACGGCGCCTCGGCTAAATAGGATACGATACTTATTGGAAAATTGTAATGGATTCTGGATAAACATATCTAGGATAAGTGAGTAACCCCATGATTTACCATTAATAGGTAATTGATTGTCAAGTATCTGAGGATTGTTTCCTTTGTTCCAAAAGACAATTCCGTCATCACCTCCTGGAACAGGGATCATACCGGGGCCACCGGGGCGTAATTGAAAAATCGGTGTGATAAAGAAATGAACGATGATCAAGATGAATAACATAATCACCAACATGGCCAATACATATGTTGTAACTTGACCCACCGAAGAGATCGTAGAATTAGAATTAAACGTCGATCCTGAGCTCAACCAACTGGAAGAACTGGATGACCCTGAAAAAAATCCACTATTTGATGACTTGGTAGCCCCTTTTACCGTATTAAGGAAAGGTGTAAATGCATTTGAAACATACTGTGTGACAGCTGCCATTTCTCTATTATTACTCTTACATTCGATTCACGAAATAGGCAACGCCCCCAATTGCTGATAAGATCACACTCCCCGTAAGGAATCCCTTTACAAAAGAACGGTGATCTACTTCATTCATGTCCTCCTTTGTCCATACTGGCGAACGATTTCGAGCGCCGATTTTTTCATAATACGTTAGTACCTCTTCCAATGTCCACTCCACTTTTCCTAACATTTTATTGACGTGATTATGAATCATAACGGTCCACTTAATTAAATCGGTACGAGAATCGAGAAACGTATTAATGGGATGTTTAGTAAGATGTTCACGGTAGTGCTCTCGGCAAATGGAACAAGGAAGTAAATAAGCAAGGGACTCGTAGAATTCTTTTGCGCATTTCTTATCTGTATAGGTGGGATTCTTTGAATAACCTAGGGCAACAATATGAATCGTATGCCAAAAAAAAGGCCCCCATACACTGGGTGGAAATTGCATTCTATTTAGGATTTATCATTTCTTCTTTCTCTTTCACACATATGAGTCGCCATGATCTAAAGACTCAGATTGTCTCTCCCTTAAGGAATTCTATATGAATCCAATCCGGACACAACATTGTACAAATTGCGGATTAACGGGTCATATTTTTCGTAATTGTTTATCACCTGTAACAAGTTACGGGCTTATTGCAGTTCGATATCAGGATGATACACATATCACTTCACTTTTTTCTACGTCGAATACGGTGTCAAATGGAAACGATAGTATTCAATTTCTCATGATACAAAGAAAGAATACGTTATTTTTTGTAGAACTGATTCGGGGAAAATATAATCTTCAGGATGATGTCTATATTAGTAAATTGTTGCGAGGGATGACACAAAAAGAACAACAATTACTATTAACGTGTACTTTTTCTGAATTGTGGTTTGAAATATGGGGAGAGTCGTCTAGTGTGCGATCGCATCGAGCAGATTATGAGTCATCTGAACGAAGGTATGGACAATTTGCTGACCGCCTGCCTTCTTTAATTCATGAGAATCCATCCAAATGGACAGAATCCGAATGGGGATTCCCTAAAGGACGTAGAAATCCATATGAAACGGATGTCAGTTGTGCAATTCGTGAATTTCAAGAGGAAACAGGATTGACCACAAAAGATTTTACGATTTTACATAATACCAATTCTATTTCGGAAACTTTTTTTGGATCCAATCAAGTTCATTATTGTCATAAATATTATATTGCGGTTTGCCATAAGTCGACGGAAGTAGAAATGAATTTGAATAATTTTCATATGGTCCGTGAGGTGGGAAATATTAGATGGTGCTCATTAGAGGAAGCGATCACTAAGATTCGCCCGGATAATGTTGAAAAACGAGAGATTTTATTAAAAGCAGGGAAAATCATGAAGACTTTTCATCCGGTAGCGACCAGTGAATTGTCACGATATCATGTATCATAAAATAGTACAATCGATAAACCCTTCCCTTTTTGAAGCGATGGGTTTATAAAGAAAATGAAATATGATACTATAAATAGTATGTCGACGGAGTCAACGGATTCGTCGAACTCGAATACGAATGTATATAATGACCCGTTTGCAGCCGCTCTTCCTTCGGTTGTTTCCGAACCTTCCGAACCAGTTGCGGCTGTACCAGTTGCTGTAGCTCCTGTCGAGGAAGAGGCTGTTGTAGGAGCGCCTGTTTTAGAAGAAGAGCCAGCTGTAAGCGCAGCACCTGCTTTAGCAGCAGCATCCGTTGTAAATACAGCGCCTATCGTGGCAGCACCTGTTTTAAACGCAGTGCCTGCCGCGGATGAGCCTATTGCGGAAGCACCTGTTTTAGAGACGGCGCCTATTTTAGCGGCGGCACCTATTATTGGAGAACAGATAGCAAATATAAAAAACGCAAGTAAAGTATCTGAGGTAATACCTGCGGTAGTACCGCCCCCTTCCATACAAGAACCAGTTGTTTCATCTGTCCCAAAAATAAGAAAAATTCCTATTGCTCCAAAGAAATCGATTGTTCCGCCTGTCGAAGTACCCGCAGAAGCATCTGTATCAGCAGCAGTGTCTGTGGCTAACGAAGCACCTATAGCAGTACCTGCTGAAGTGCCTGTTGAAGTTCCTATTCAAGTACCGGTTCAAGCACCTCCAAAACGCAGAGGACCACCGCCTATTGCTCCCAAGAAAAGCATTGCGAAGCCCTCTCTCCCATTGAATAGCGCATATGCTAACTTACCTGATTCAGAACTTCTTGAAGCATGGGAAGCTACTACCGATTTTAAACAACGAGATGATTTGTTGAAAGTCCTTCAACACAAAAATTTATTTCCTTCCGCATCCATGGAAACATGGGAACTTCAAACCGGTGCCTACCCTGATATTATAGACCCTTCTTTCTTGCAAAAACTACTCACTAAGCGAGAATTTGCAGAATCCCTACAATATACATGGGAACCCACCACGGATCCATGCGAAGATCAAGGTACATTTGAAGTCACGCCTGTTCAACGATTTGTTACGAATTTCATGTCTCCCAAGACCCCCTACATGTCTGCTCTTCTCTTTCATGGTGTCGGTGTCGGTAAAACGTGCGCTGGTGTCCAAATCATTGAAGCATGGCTTGAATTCTATCCTCGCAATGAAGTCTATCTTGTTGCTCCTCCCACCATCCAACAAGGATTTTATCGAACTATTTTTGATATTAATAAAGTAACCATCGGAGAAGGCAATGAACCAAACTCAGCTTCACAGTGTACCGGTACAACCTACATGAAACTCACCAATACATTATATGAACGCGATAAGGGTAAAATCCAAAAGGCGGTAGCCAAAGCTATTAATCGTCGATACAAGATTTATGGATATATTTCATTTGCCAACCACATTCGTGATTTGTTAAAGAGGATCCCTGGTCACCTATCAGATGAAGAGGCAGAGATGTTCAAGAAGCAAATTATTCGACAGCATTTCAGTGGAAAACTTCTCCTCGTCGATGAAGCACACAATCTCCGCGACACCTCTAAATCATCCGATGAAAAAGATGAGAAAGAGGACATGAAAGATGATGAAAGTGATTCAGCGGGTGGAAAGCTGTTGACGCCTTATTTAATGGACGTTCTGCGTTATTCCGAAGGAATGAAGTTTTGCGCTCTTACCGCAACACCTATGTACAATTCTTACCTTGAGATTATTTTCATTTTGAATCTCCTTCTACGAAATGATAAGAAAGCAGAAATCGTTTCTACTCATGTATTTGATTCCGCTGGAAATATTACAGAACGTGGAAAAGAAATATTATCCTATACCGCTCAGAGATATGTCAGTTTCATGCGTGGTGAAAATCCAGTCTCTTTTCCTGTTCGCCTCTTTCCTCAATCCATTCCTGTGTTCGGTGCTTACCCTACACTAAACCCACGCGGAGTTGCTCTTTCAGACGATGAACGTGCTTACTATAAACGTCTACCTATTGTTCCCATTATACTCCAAGGAGATACCCTTCGTTCTTCTCTTTTCTTTACCAATTCAATTGTACAAGGTGGAACAGGTCTCAATACTGTTATGCTTGAAAAACTGGTTCATGCAGGTAATATTATTGTTCCTGCTACCGATATCACACGAGGTGATACCTATGAAGCCTATACAATGCGTACCGATAGAGGTTCCATCGGTACCGTATTCGATCGTGAATCATCTGGCGGTCATACTCGTTTCCGTGCCAAAGCAGTAACAGGTGCCAAATGGCTCGTTAGCGGCGCCTTAGAACAATATAGTCCTAAATTCCAGTTTTTCTTAGAGCGGGCGCGAAATGCAGAAGGATGTGTCTTTGCGTATACTCGTTTTATTGGAGGTGGTGCGCTTCCCATGGCTCTCGTATTAGAAGCGAACGGATATCTTCCCTATCACGGAAAGCCTCTATTGGCAGACGGAATCCAGGCTCCTGGTGGAAAACAATGCGCACTGTGCCCTCGAAAGGAAAAGGAACACGCTGATGCTGGGCATTCATTTAGTCCTGCTTATTATGGTATCCTTACTGGTGACATTGATATCTCTCCTAATAACGAACAGACAATCACAACACAGCGTGGAATTGAAAATAAAGATGGACGAAAGATCAAAGTCTTGATCGGTTCCCAGATCGCATCAGAAGGTGTTGATCTTCGATTTGTACGTGAAACCCATATTATCGATTCATGGTTTCATTTGAATAAAACAGAACAGATCATTGGACGCGCGATCCGTTTTCTGTCTCATTGTGCCCTTCCAAAAGAGAAACGTAACAATACAATTTACCTATATACTGCAGTGTTTCCTGATGATCAACGAGAAACAGCGGATCTATATAGTTATCGGATCGGATTTAAAAAGGCAGTTCAGATCGGTCGTGTCACTCGGATCATGAAACAATCCTCACTGGATTGTAATTTAAATCAGGAAGCCATTGTGATCCATGATCAAGATCTGATCGAACAGATCGATTCTCAGCGTGTTCGTCGTGATCAAGTTAATATTAATGATATGCCATTTACAGCCGTGTGTGATTGGATTGAAACATGTGAATATACTTGTCAGCCGAAGATCGATGTACAATCGCTTACCATGGATGATTCTACCTATGATGAATTTTCTGCTCGATGGCGTGTTCATCAGATGAAACAACTGATCCGTGAACGATTTGAAGAGCAGGCTTTTTATCAATCCGAAGATTTGTGGAGTATCTTTGGAGCAATGAATATTCCTCGGCTGATCGCGACCGATCTCTTACGTGAGATCGTGAATAATAAAACGTTCCAGATCCGTCATGGAAATATAGCTGGCTACATTCGATATTGTAATGGATACTATCTGTTTCAACCAAATGTATATACAGATCTTACCATCCCTCTTGCGATTCGTACTGCACGATTCCCTATCAAGCGAGATGAGTATGCCCCCGTGATGTATGAGGTTCCAGAATCAGAAGAACAACAAGAAGAACGTGAGACCCATTTAGAATCAGCAGAATCATTTTGGAGCGCATTGACGGAATGGATCAATGAACTAGCAATAAACTCGCGATATCGTCCTCCTCCCGTTGAAATGGAACGGCATATCAAATCCGCTTCCGATAATCCTTCGGAGACATATTTACAAATGATAGAAATGATTCAATTATTTCATTCCTCCTTTCACGTCTCTCGTCCTAACAATCCTGAATCGTTTCGAAAGACCCTTCTTTTTTATTTTTGGGATGAATGGATGACCATTGAAGAGCAGACGTTTCTGGTTCGTTCAACCGGATTGAATTTACACGAATTGATCCGAGAAAATCAATATCCATTTGGTAAACTGATTGTGAATCGGTATCTTCATCCAAAAACTGGCGCGATCTATTTTACATGCGAAGAGGGAAAGGAATGTATGAGATCGGTCGTGGATCAAATTGAACGTTCTACAACGGACCCTCTTCGGCAACTTCAAGTAAATAAGAAAACGTCAGGAGCTCTCTATGGATACAACGTCCCCAAAGATGGACACATGGTATTCAAAACCAATAAATCACCTGAAGTACATGGAAAGATAGGGCGCGGAAGTGAATGTATGATTGTAAGTAATGTAAAAGAACATCTTAACAATTTAATGCTAATTGGTGAAATCTTACAGACTCATATAGGTACTAATTTTAATCTCACTCGCGAGTCTCTGGTTACTGAAAAAACCATTAAAGGCTCCATCCGTATTTGTACACTAATGAATATATTATTACGATTCATGGATGCAGAACGAATGAATGATAAACGATGGTTCTTTCGTTCGGTAGAGGCATACTACACCGGTCACAAGGGTTCCATCAAAGATCAATAAAATTGAGCGCTATCGATAAAGAAAAGGTTCCTAGCCAACAGAAGAATGGAGTCTACCGCATTCTTTGAGAAGAAGATCAGTCTCACTCCAAGCGATTTCAATGAAGTGAAGACCACTCCCATTGAAGAGATCCTGCTTCGTAAAGCACGCGAAAGTATTGAAAACAAATGCTCCGAGCAGGGATTTGTTCTTCCCGGTTCCCTTCAACTCCTCTCTCGCTCGATGGGCTATTTTGAGTCCGCTCGTTTTACAGGTGAAGCTATTTACTACGTAAAACTGGAGGGAAAGGTTGTCTATCCGGTGGAAGGCGTACAAGTTCTTGGAAAGGTCATTCGCAAAAATAAGATGGGTCTCTATATCAATTACAACGACGCTATTCGTATTCAAGTTCCACGCGATCTTCATTTGAACGAGCCAGAATTTGAAGAAGTCCAAATTGGAGACAATGTGTATGTCGAATTGAAACGCTCCAAGTTTGCCATTCATGATACCTATATTCTGGCTAGTGGTCTGTTTCTTCGAAAAGACGGTGCTAGTCAGGTGGAAAAGGATGAATCAGAAGAGGAATCAGAAGAGGAATCAGAAGAGGAGCAGACTTTTGCCATTCCCGAAGAAGAAGTACCGGCAGAAGTGGATTCAGAAGCGGAGCCAGACGTGGAACCAGAAGATGATGAAGAAGACGAAGACTAGATATCATGCGCTTAGCTATAATTCTGGAACATCTATACGGAATTAGAAATGTCCTACGAGGAACGTAAAAAAATATTTGACATTATCCCAGCACTTGTCCAACCCGAGCAAGAGGAAATCTTTCGAATCATTCGTAAACTAAAAGTAACATATAGCGAAAATTCAAATGGTATCTTTTTTGATCTGTCTTGTCTTCCAGACGATGCCTTTCAGCAGATTAAAGAATACATCCAATTCTGCTTAACCACACGAAATGAACATGAAAATCGTTTGAAAGAACTTGAAACCATTCGCATTCAGAATGAACAATATCAGGAATCGTAAAATTGAACCTAAAGTGAATCCGTCATAAAATACCAGTGAAACATGACAACTCCCGCCAAGAAATATCAAAACGTCAGCTACAGAGAACTTATTTCGTTCTCTGAACAAAATCCCAATCGACACCGAGTGTTGGAGTCGATTGAGGTTCCTACTTCCCTTTCCGATTCCTCGCTTGATAGTCTCTATCTCAAAGGATATACTTCGCTTCACTTAAATCCCGCAGGAATTTTGAGCGTAATCTCTTGTATTTCGGATCCCGCTCTCTACGCGCTTTCTCCCGAACATACACGAATTGAACAATTGATTGAGCTTAGTACATCTCTTCAACAGCAAACGGACGGTCTTAAAAATACATCATTGATGCGTAAACGAAAGAAGCTTCATGATCTGATTGCGGCGGTATACAATGGAAGCCGAATGGAAGAGAAAGATTACCTTGATTTGTATCACGGTCTTTCCATTATGTGTCAAACACAGTTTATTCTATTGAAAGAAATGGTTCAGGATCAAATTCAAGATGGAATCCAATGCAGTAGCGCAATGAAGGGCGAAATTCTGTTTTCCTCTAATCCAACAACATGGAAACGTGACCATCCTATTTGGATTGCTGATTATCGTGGTCGTTGGGTCGCTCTTCCATCTGAAATGAATGCTCAGCCTCTCACGGCAATTTTGCCCGAATGGCTGAATACGATGGAACAACATGGATGGTTCATTCAATGGCCTGAAGTAGATGCTCCCAAAACAGAACTCGTCGAACAACTCAGCTCACTCCCTACATGGAAAGAGACAGACCGCAAACTCACCAAGGATATTCTCTCGGTTCGTCTAGGTAAAGCACAGTCTCTTCAGCTGTTTTCTACATTCAACCTAAACACATCTGCTCATTAATCTATTAATGAGCAATTTACTAGGAGGACCATCGGTCGGCGTTCATTTGCTCGTCAATGTATATCATGTCCCGCATACAGAAAAACTGGAATATCTAACACATGGTCGCCCCCTTTTAGATGAAATTGTACGGGACCTCCAACTTCATGTTGTTGCTCAAGCGGGGCATCAGTTCCCTCCCGTTGGATATACCTATGCGTACGTTCTCTCTGAAAGTCATTTTACTATTCATACTTATCCCGAGCATCAATCGTGCTACATTGATATTTTTTGCTGTAATCCTGATTTTTCTCCTACCCGTGCTGTCCAGTTGATTCAACGTTTATTTGAAACACAAACAGTCCGCTATCAAGTTATCCAACGATGATACTGTGTGATACAACGCAAACATTGATATAGTATAAAATTGACCTATTTTATACTCTCTCATAAGGCATCTAAGGTACTTTTATCCATACTAATTAGAATGGACTTGACTTCCGACCAACATAGACGTATTACTGCGTTTATCCAAGATTGGTCCAGGGACAAAACCATGGAACTGGAAACCACATTTGGAGGAAAGAAAGGTGTGGTGGATTCCAGTACATTTCTCCAGATTGCGCAACGGCTCCGCGCAAAGGGATTTGAAATGTTACCGCAAGACGACCGATTGAGTATCCTTACTCCGAATGATCTTCGTATCTCCCTTCAAGGTCTAGGTGTTGTTCAGCTCTACTGTAAAGATGATTCGCTCCAAAACAAAACATACACGGTCATGGCGAAGAGCCGCACCTCACCTGATAGCAACGTTACTGTGGATGACTATGGTGTCCGTTTCAAGATGCGACGCGAAACAGATATGAGTCATGATGATCCACTTGTTGCGCCTATCATTTCCAATTGGACAAATCAAAAGAAAGCCTTCCGACTCATCCGACGTTGGAGCTTTCGTGGAAAAGGAATTCGATTCGACCTTTCCATGGTCCGTCAATCTCCCACCTTGCCTACGGGAGGGTTCATATGGACGACTCGCTTTCTACAACAAAATATTCTAGCCGAACCGCCGCGTTATGAAGTAGAAGTCGAACTACTACACGATGAAAAAGACACTTCTACTTCAGAACTTGCCTACTCATCTTTGATTCGTGGTGTTGGTGAAGTGCTGCGTGCTATCCAAAAAAATTCACTCTTAATTCGCGTATCAGTTGCCGATAAAGTTCGAGCGGAATACGCAAAAATGGTGGGTACGATGCGTTTCCGCGGTGTTGGAGCGGTCACACTCGAAGTAAAAAATATGAAAAAAGAAGCCGAAGAGAACGTGCCTAATATCAGATCCGGCTATAATGTGACAGATAAGGCGGATGGACTTCGTGCTCTTGGGTACGTCAATCCAGAGGGAGAGCTCTTCTTACTTGACCAAAGCATGAACGTGTATCGAACAGGACTTCGTAATCCAGCGTGTGCCAATAGTTTGGTCGATGGCGAATGGGTCACAATGACAAGTGATGGAAACCCGATCAATCATTATCTTCTCTTTGATATTTATCATTCACACAACGGTCACGCGGCATGGGATCTTCCCTTTGCTACCTTTAAGGAACAGACACTGGATATGGAAACCCCCAGCCGATTCAATAAATTGAAAGAATGGTACCAAAAATGGACCACTGGCATTGAATATACAATCAAATCAGTACAAGCAGGAAATCGTATTCTTATTGCACTAAAACGATTCGAGTTCGCCGCTCCCGATTCGGATATTATCTTCCGACGAGGATGTTCTGCCATTTTGGATGCGTCGCATATCTATCACACTGATGGTCTCATTCTAACCAGTAATTCACAGCCCCTCCCAAAGACTGGGGGACGATTTATCCACCAGTTTAAATGGAAGCCCGCAAAGGATAATACCGTTGATTTCCTTATTAAGTATGAACGTCACTCCGAATTACCAACCGATAAAATTACAACGACAATGGGTCCGACGAATGATGTTATTCAATACAAAACGATGCACCTCTATGTCGGTGGCACAGCTGGTTCCAATCCTCGTGATACCATTCTGAAACAATTGGAAATGAATAGAGATGGACCTGGAGCCTATCAAGCCGTCTTATTTACTCCACTTGAATTTTCCGATACAATGGCAAATACATGCTATATTCCCGTAAAACAAGATGCTCAGACATTGGAATTCTATTGTAGCACAGAGGATTCTGATGAGCCAATTTCAGATAATAGCGTGGTAGAAATGCGATATGATTCTACTCGTGAACAAGGTTGGCGCTGGGTTCCTTCTCGTATTCGTCATGATAAGACAGAGCGTCTTATTCGTGCCATCGAAGCAGCAAAAGCAACTGGAAAGAGCATTGTCTATTCAGGTGTCATGAATGATGAAACCGTCGCCAACTCAGTATGGAGTTCCATTCACGAGCCTATTACTCTTTCGATGATTCGTAGCGGAAACGAACAACCAAGTGAGGAAGAAATGCTCTCTATTCTGAATATGCGCGGTTCAGAGATCACGAAAACCTACTATCAACGAAATGCGTCTAAGGAAAATCTAGCACTCGTCAGCGGTCTCCAAGAATTTCATAACAAATATATTAAAGACACGATTTTATTGAAGACTGCTTTGAGAACGGGAAAAAATATCATCGATGTGGCATGTGGTAAAGGCGGTGATATGTGGAAATGGATTAATAATGGCGCACGCTATGTGATCGGCATTGATTATGCTGGAGAGAACATCACTAATCCAAAAGATGGCGCATATCGTCGTTATCTGGAGGCCAAACAGAAAGTCCGTCAGGTTCCTAATATCGCATTTGTCATTGGAAACAGTTCGAGACGAATTATAAATGGAGAAGCAGGTGCGAATCAGCAAGAAAGTGATATTCTTCGCAGCGTCTTTGGTAAAGAAAACCCTCAAAGTGCCCTTCCACCCTATATCGAACGAGTCATGGCAGGTAGCTTCCTAGGTGGAGCTGATGTAGCAGCATGTATGTTTGCTCTTCACTATTTCTTTGAATCGCCTGCTACACTCGACGGATTCCTTACCAATCTTTCAGAAACGGTGAAACCAAACGGCCTCTTTATCGGTTGCTGCTTTGATGGAGATAATGTGTTCAAATTACTGCGTGGATTGAGTATTCACGAATCGATTGTGCGCACCGAAAATGATGCCACGATCTGGTCGATTACAAAAGAATATGAACAACACGAACTTCTCGCCGATGAGAGTTCGATTGGAATGGCAATTGATGTGGAGTTCATCAGCATTGGTTCAAAATACCGCGAATATTTAGTCTCCTTTCCATATCTGATAGAGCGTCTTGCTAAGATTGGATTCAGATTGTTGAATGAGAAGGAACTTGCCGAATTGAATCTGAAACAGAGCACAAGTACATTTGATGTGAGTCATTCCATGGCCGCAGCACAGCGTATGAATTATCGTATGTTGGATTCAGTTAAGGAGTTTTCCTTCCTTAATCGATGGTTCATCTTTAAACGTCAAGGCGCAGTAGAAGCAGTCGCCCCTCCCATCGAATTATTGGAGCCACAAGTACTAGAAGAGAAACCTGTAGAGGACTTGGGTGATGAAAAGGTAGAGACAGAGAAGGTAGTAGAGGCGCCCTCTGGATTCCGTCTTCCTCCTCGCGATAAGATGTGGGAAGCACAGCAGGTCTTTGCCTTTGGAATGGATGCTGTTCGTAAAGACATCCTTCGAGTGGTAGATCCAAAAGGAAAACCCGATGTCAACATCGGTCGATGGATGTCTCTCGCCGCCCCCTTTCCCATTCCTGATCCCATGCCCAATCTGGATGACCCGTCTGCAGAACCCTTGCCTGACGCGGCGGTTCTCTATCCAAGCATTGAACATTACATTGCTGGTATGAAACTAAAACATGCGCTCGTAGTGCCCCGCCGCCCTGGTGAACCCGATCTAGGGCAACTCATCATGAGCATGGATGGCGATATCCATCAAAAAGCAGAAAAGAAACGCCGCGAAGCGATGCAGGCAAAACGATTCCTGCCCGAATCAGACGACGACTATAAATTGCTTGTCAAAGAGGCGCAGGAGGTACGTAAGTTCTTTACTACTCGCAAACATTTGAACCAGTACAAAGCAGATATTTCCGATGACAAGTGGCTCCCTATCCGAGATAAATATCTACATGATGCACTCCGCTATCGATTCAAGTTCGATGCACGATTTCATGCAGCAGTGATGGCTGCTAAAAATGATAAAAAATATCTTCTTCATACGAAGACATCGACAAACAGTAACATTAATGAGACGAGTGAAGCGGTCGAGGGATCTGCCTCCGAACTGTATGGTAAACGTGATGTAAGTCGTAAAATCATCCTTGGGAAGAATAAAGTCGGGTTAATGCTCATGGAAATTGCGGGATTTCAATTCTAAGAATCATATAGAATGGGTATCATTGGTAGTAAGACTCAAGTGGATTATTACAGTGATACTTATCATATTACTGATACATTTTCGAATCATCATGAATGGAAAGACACTGTAAAACGATTGAATCGTAGACGTTATGCATCTTTTTTATATGAACAAGTAAACGTACCTGAACGATTTGGTAACCAACCTTACATCATTTACGCGATATACGATAAAGAAACCAAAGATGCCATTCAAAAAGAAGCGTATGATCAACCCTATGTCACCATATGTAACTGTATTTTTGTACTATGTGCGCGTACTGATTTTAATCTTCGTACTGAATTTTCCATTCCTCAATTAAATGAATCACCTTCTATTCGTTCGTATTTTTCGAGTTTATGGAAAGCTCCACAATCAGAACAATTAATATGGGCTACTCGTCAAACCTATGTAGCGCTCGGATTTATCATTGCCGCGTGCGCAGAAGAATCGATTCCGTGTATTTCAGTTGACGCATTTCATAGTGAATCCATCGCGTCTCTACTTGATCTTCCTTCCTACTTAGTTCCTACTGCGATTCTAACTATTGGCGCACCCGATTGAAATCCATATTCAATAAAAATTGATGTTTTGTATGTCACATACTGAATATCAGTTCCAATATGCCGCATCATGCCTGGCAACGTTTAACGCAAATCAATCGTCATCCACGAGACCAGCACATCACATTCGATGAACCCACACATAAATATTATGTAAACGGTTCGTGTAAAGGAAATATATCCTGTACTGGATTTGTCCATGAATTCTTCGGTCACTTTGATGCTAAAAAAATTATCACTAAAATGCGCAAGGGAGCGAACTGGGCCAACAGTAAATACTATGGAAAGACAGATGAAGAGATTATGAAGGAGTGGTCTGATAATGGAAAGGAAGCATCCTCCGCAGGAACGGCCATGCACTTTGCGATCGAGCAATTCATGCACGGGGCACTAGAAGAAATTGATCCCGCTGTGATGAATACATCTGAATGGAGATATTTCATGAAATTCTGGAAAGAGTGTGGTGATGATTTGGAACCTTATCGCAGTGAATGGGAAGTCTTCACTGATGCGCTTGACTCTCCTGCTTCAGAACGCAAAATCAAACTTTGTGGATCCATTGATATGGTCTATCGCCGCAAATCAGATGGGAAATTTGTTATTTATGACTGGAAACGCTCGAAAGAAATCAAATCGGACAATCCGTTCGGTTCGGGTCTGGCTCCATTGGATCACTTACCCGATACGAATTATTGGCATTATACCCTACAGCTCAATGTTTATAAATGGATTCTAGAACAATACTATGGCCTAGAAGTGGCAGATTTGTATTTGGTCATTCTTCATCCTGACCAGCCTTCTTATCGTCGCATGCGTCTCAATATCTTGACAGATGAAGTGGAGGACATGATTGAATGCCGCCGCCGCGCAGTAGAAGAAGGTTGTAAACAATCAGTTATACTTCCTGTTCCAGAAGCCGAAGAAGAATATACAAAACCACTTGCCGGCTTCTCCTTTCAGTTCTAGACCAACGCCCATTGTAAACGGGCGTTGTCGATAGCCCCATGTTGAATAATATTTTACATGGGTCTAGAGAGCAGAGGCAGCAACAGATGCCTTAGGTGCGACGCGCGGCCCTCTTTTTTGTAACGCTTGTACTACTAATGGTACAGGAAGGGCAACTGGATTTACGCCAATCTCAACTGGCGGCGCAGCGGCAGGGATAGCCTGTTTTTGCCGCATTTGAACAAGTCCAGCTGACTTCCATCGTTCATTGATAGAAGCTGGTAGGTTTGATAGATGAACCGTTGCTACACCATCTTCTTCTACCAGTATACCAGCTTGTCCTGGTAAAAAGACAAGAATCGTCACTACATGAAAGATACGAATTGCCGGTCTTGCGAACATGACCTCTTTTTCACCTTCAGGTATATCACCTGTTAAGTTTATCATACCGATTGGCTTAGAAGTATTTCGAACATACTGAATGAGAGCATTCTTATTGAAGCGTGTCGCATTTTCTTCTAGCCCTAGCTGTCCTAATGTGAGACCAAGAATGGCAGTAAATGGTAAGAGCGATTGGTCAGCATGTGGAGGAATGCGCAATCGCAATGATGTTTCTCCAAGGATACTCTGAAGAGCAGCGGGCATCTCTCCCTCTGGAATTTTTCTATCATTCTCGGATGCCTCTCGCGATTGTTCTTCATAATATTGTGCTTCTTCTGGGACAACTTTAGCCCAATCAAGACGCAACAAATTGGTCCATGTGGGCGAAGATTCTGGAATAATATATTGATCCCCGTCACGAATCGGTTCAATAATTGCCACAATAGAAGATATTTCGCCTTTCTTCATCAGTTGTTTTCTTCGAACTGGAAATCGTACAAGCTCATCAATGACTCGTTTTGTATACAATTCAGGGGTACTCACCGCACGTTGGCCTGGTGTATCACTTAGATCAGTTGTATCTTTCACATGTAACAAACATCTTCCTTCGTCTTCTTTCCAGTAGCATGAACCAGTACATGAATCGGGGCTTTCAATCAATCGACAATCTTTACGCAAAAATGTAGTCGAGCCCTTATCCCAATTCTCTTTATCTGGGTAGAACCATGATAATAGAGTAGAAGATAAAAGAATATACAGTCGTTTTCTTCTTTCAAATTCAGGAAGGTCATTATTAAAAATGATCTCTTCAATATCTTTTCGAATGGTAGGCCCTGCTTTTTCACCAGTGATCCAATTGGACACCATCAATCTAAATTGACGATACGACTCTTCCCACTCTTTGTACGATGATGTGCGAGAAATCTCTGGATCCGATCCACATCGTTCTTCTGATGATCGAGGCTCTGTAAATGACTTCCAATTTTGATCATTCTGCTTTGATCTCATTCCCGCCAATTCTCGATCTACTTCCCATTCAAAATGTTTGACCGACACAAATCCGATCTGAGAGGTTTTCATTAATGTATCTAATGCCGCCTCATCACGAGGTCCAGTCACTGGTACATAGAGACCATTCTCTAACTGAATCGCCACAATATCAGATCCGCGGCGAGCCACATATTTCACACGATATCCAGGATAGAGTGAAAAGAGAGGCTCTAATTCACGCTGATAATAACCAATGACATCCTCTACTGGTGCCGCTTTAAATTCATCCCAGTCCAAATAGATATTTTTAATAGAAAATGTGTGCGAAATGGATACAACGCCGTCATCTACCACTGGCAATGCGACTAAGAAACTGGAACCTGCTTTGACACGAAAGGTAACACCTACCAAATGATTATAGCTATCTTTAATGACTCCATCTGGACGATATAATGTGGATTCAATTGCTTTTGATAATGGAATCATTGCCATCGAATGAACTCCCTGTTGAGACGTATACATTGTACGATACCGACTTTCACATTGTGTCATATATTCATCAACACGTTTTTTAACCATCTCAGGCCAATATCGACGAGACGCGTAATCCCATTTCACAATCGACTCATGAACTTCTAATTCTCCTCCTTTTGGCGGTTTATTACTGGTATAGACGAACAATTCATACCGTGTATAGGGAGTATCAGATGTAATAGACGATTTCACACTTCTTGAAACGAATACAATATCATTTTTACGATTTCTATCCATTGATACACCGAACGTAGGACATTTAATAGTAACAGGACCCGTTCCATGATCATCCATGATTAATAACTGAATACCATGCGCTGTAAACAGTCCTGGTTCTGCGAGGAGAGGCTGAATATGGCGCAAATCTTTACGACGTAATGGATCTTTAATAAACGAAATAAACTGATGATACGCATTATAAATACGAAGCAGGGCATATCGATTGCTGGGCGTAACTGCCATTCCTAATTTACTTTGAGCCCACGTCATAAGTTCCATTTGAGTGGATGGCATGGTACGACCATCCGTTGGATCGTAAAATTCAAGTACCAGATTTCCAAAATGAGCATTCAGAAAAATTCGTGGAATCATGACTTCGATGATTCGTTCCTTCACATCCGCAATGGTATTGCGATTAATTAAAGGAGCAATCACACCCAGAAGGGATTCATAATGTGTATTATCTGTACCCACACGCAAGAATCCTTGTGCATTGGGACGTATCTTTAACAACATCGGTGATCGCTTTACAATCTGCTCTCCTGAATGTTGGCTAAAAAATGCGTCAAATGAAGGTGGAGCGGTCGCAAAAATACCAGGTTCAGGTTGTTTATTGGACTCTAAGATATATCGTTTATGAATACTTTGAAGCAGCACGGAATACTCGACAGTACGATCCGTTCGATATACCAAATCTTGATATTCCTCCTGTGGAGCATCTACTACTCGATCTAGACTTTCCTCTTGTAAATGCGAACGTAAATGCGCAAATTTCTCATCAGATACACGTAATGTCGATTGTGTTGTAAAACAGCACGGTAACGCAAACTTCTCAGGATGACTTGATTTTGAGAGGAAATCGATATACTTGTGATATTTATTAGATTTTGGCTTATTCTCACGGCGTACTACCGTGTGACCCAGAATAGCTTTCTTATCATTCGTAATTAACTTTCCACGGCAAAATGGACAGCTCTCCGCTGATTTTCGCTTTCCATCTCGAGCAATTGTTCCTTCAAATTCAACGGGGCGAATCATGATCTCATCCACTAAACAAAAATAACGGGGACAAAAGTAATATCGAATGTTATCAGTGGAGGAACCAAATCGCATCACAGTGATCGCCTCTTCTGTTCTACTGACTGACTCTTGAGTATCACTTGATCCTGTTAGCGGATATTCAATCCATACAATCGGATCATCTTCATAGATCTCTCGCATTCGATCATATTGATCTTTGGTTAAAACAGCAGGTTGTCGATCTTCATTTCCTGCGCATTTTCGACTGTACCCATTTTTATCATCAACTGGTTTGAATTCAAACAAACGTTTATCGATCGATTGTAACTTTCTAATAAACCAACTCGTCGGATCGACTAGTTTCTGCTCTTCTTCTTGTTCTTTTGATAAGACGACGGGTGGTGCGACACGTGGACCCTTCTTCACTGCTGCTTTTGCCGGTTCTAGATCAGACTCCTCGGCGATCGGATCATGATAGACAGACGATGCCGTTTCCTTTGTCATTCCGTGCTGAATAGATGAACTAGATGCACTTGCTGATGCGCTTGTTGCAAATACATCATCATATAGAGAACCATCATTATCGTTATCATCATTATCATCATCATCTCCCTCTTTCTTATCATCGAATACTTGATTTACAGCTTCTTGTTTCCCATGATTAACATGTTCGCGTACCATACTCTCTTCTTCCAATTCCTCTTCAATCATAGACATTTCTTGATCTACACGACTGTTTCGATAATAATCATCATCTTCCATAAACAATAGAGAAAGTAATGTATAAATGCGTAAATAGGTTGCTTGACTGTCGATTCGATGAACATGAAAATGATACGCAGGATGTTGCGCATGAATATGGATGTCGATTCCAGGATTAAAACTTTCAATAAACTCACCCTCTTCTGGCAACTGGAGAGTAAACGTAGAACGATTCTTCGACCATTCTGAAAATTTTTCTTTTGCTTCCTCGAATGTAAATTCAAATTCGTCTTGAAGCATCTCAATCAGTTGTCTCGGTTCCACCTCCTCTCCTTCTAATTCCTTTCTAGTCGCATATTGTGTTATCAATGTAAAAATCTTATCTTCTGAAGCATACTGGCTGACTGCTTTATAGCGTAAAGAAAGAAGCGGATGCTCATTTGGAAGCGATTCGATTTCGTAAAAAAAAGACTGGAAATAAGGAAGACGCTGTAATAAACGGGCCTTTGTAAATCGCTTCGATTTCATACTTGTTGTAAGAGAGAATGTCACCGCAATTTCTCCAAGTTGAAAATTGCTTGCCGGCTGAGGCAATCCATCAAATACATCTTCCACAATATCACGAAAGTTACGAAAATCCAAATTCGGATCAAGATTTCGTATATTTTTAGGAGGCTGTAGCATCAAATTCATCGTTGCATCGTTTAAGACACGAATCGTACCATAAATAGGCTGTGTAATGCCGATGGATGGACGATGAACATACTTAATCGTACATAGATCTGTTCCAACCACAGGAGATACCTCTTTGCCCCATAGTTCTAATACACGAGGATCGTCTAATGTAGGAATAGGAAGAATGCCTTTTACATGAAGTTTAGTAATGGCAGAACCTTCTGTGGGAAGAAGCCGTATATAGGGGCGCTTTTCCGTCACTGGAATTTGATAAAACATAGATGCGCATCCCTCAAATCCGTCAACCGGTTTCTTCCAGATTAGTCGTAATTGTCTCACTCCAGTTACTTGAATGGAAGGAACCTGCTCATTATCTTCTAAGAATTGATTGAGCCGATCTAGAGTTGTTTCACGCTTCGAAAGAAAATACTGAATCTTTTTTGTAAATTCTACGTCTGCTTCTGTAGCCTGATAGGGGCCGCCCACCTTCACATCTGGAAAATAGGCGGCAAACCGCCGATTCCAATCTTCCTGTGGAAGGGGTGTCACTCCTTTGTATTCTCGCAACAATGTTCGAAGAGGGTATACATGGAGTACAGGAGGCTGACCATCATATGGATGAAGAAGTACATCTTCTATTGTGCTACGCCCGCGCAGTTCATAATTGGGGCTCGAAAAGCTTCCATCACTTGTCACGAATCGTTCATCTCCTTCCGTCATTGCCTTTAACGGGTGAGCCAATATATGAGTATGACTTGGATCATGGGATTCATTTGAATACCATAAATAGTCAATTGGTAGATAGGTTGTTTCTGTAGTAGGTGCTCCATCATTCACAGGAATTCCAACAAAGGTAAATCGTGGGACAAATGAACGATCGTCTGAAAATTTGGCACAGATCATTCGTTTAATTGTATCGATGGTATCAAATGGATAAATACGATCCAATGTAATGGTATCATACTGATCTCTCCCCCTCCATATCATACATTGAACCGGAGGAAGACCCTCACGGAAACTGGAGAGCAATTGAGGAGAAAAGAGTTGATCTATCTCGGATGCCATCCCTATGGCATTTTCACATAAAAAAGCAGGGTACAGATTTCACGAGTTAATCCTTCTTCTTATACATGGCCCCTACTTGGAGGTTTGTTCCATCCTTTTTTGGATCATAACGAGGTGCATCAGTAATATATACTCCGCAATAGCTCACAGGGTGAGCGGAAAAATCAGTATAACGATACAATCCCATAGCTTCTGCTTCTTTCAGTAACCAGCCAAAATTGTTCCAAAATTCTGAATCATGTCCAATCGATTCGGTACATACATGTGCGAATTCGTGAAGTGCTACAAAAATCATCACATTCTCATCCACCAAACTTTCATCGGGTCCATCACGTTGACGCAGGCACATATGAATGGATTCACCTTTATTAACCGTGGAGGAGGTATGCTCTGAATCAGGAGTTGCTTCCATAAATCGTTCAGGATCCGCCCGAAAATTCCGAACCATTTGTTTGACTTGTGGCTTGTCAGGATACTTTTTCTCCAAGGCTTCACACAACTTTACCAACTTTGTGCGAAGGGTTGCCATCATATTCGCGGCCTGTTGTTTATCGGGCATATCACGTACTTTATAGCTCTTTCCATCAATGGTGGAGGTAACATAGGTGGTTGGAAAATTGCCTCCACCGATAATGGATTTGAATAGATTCGATGCCGTATCTAGGATCGACATGTATTCTACTCATTTGATTTGAAATAAGAATGTACAATCATTCTCTTTTCAATAAGCAAACATGGGTTGTTTCTTTAACTCTGGATTGGTATTCTCAGGATTACCATTCTTATTCGCTGGATTAACCGGCGGGCTGGCTGAATTCTGCCGATATTGTGGTTCACCAGGCAGGGCATTGACACCCGCTGGAGCGGAACCATGCGCATTCTCCATAGATGTCATTGATGCCAAATTCCATCCATCCTGTCCACTAAACCCTTCGAATAATCCATATCCATATGGACGATACAGAATCACATAGATAATGATTCCAAACAGGGCAAGTAGGATGACATGTTTGGCACTTATTCCTTGAAGACATCCCAATAGATTCTTCATGTTATCTCTGTGAGTACGTTACATAAAAGAGTGTTTACGCACCAATCTCCAGTGGGCGATGGCTGACATCCGGAGAGATCGTGGACTGATTAAAGATGCTCACCGCAACCTGAGGGTTCGGCGGCTCCGAGCGCACCTGAAGGTTAGCATTGCGCATGCTCTGACCAACCGTGTTGACACCAATCAGAGCACCAGCGCTCAGGAAGTTCTTCCCCTTCAGAGAACCAGGTCCCATCGGGTTCTGCTCCGCCCAGACACTGTTCATGTCCTTCGGAAGGAGCTCAGACGGGGTGAGCTGATCACGAGGGTAGCATCCAGCCGGCTGCTCGGCGGAGCCAAACTGGGCCGGGCCCTGATACGCGCTAAGATCCGCGAATCCCTCCTTCTTATCCTCAAACTTCTCTTTCTTATCCTCAAACTTCTCTTTCTTCTCTGCTGGCTTCGGGGCTTCTGGCTTCTTCTCCTCCTTCTTCGGAGCATCTGGCTTCTTCGCAGCATCAGCGAAACCCTCGCTAAGGCCTAATGATGATGCTAACGATGAAAAGAAATAGGGATTGTATTGGTGAACCAGGAAAAGGGCTACGATCACAACAAGGGCGATTAAAACGGCGCGTTCCATATCTATACCTGCCATTACTTTCTATAAAAGAATGAGGGCATTATTTTATGACAAATCTGCCGAACACCTCTTTTTTCAAAGTTGAACCTCCTCGTCCTCCTCTGAAGGCTCCTCCTCTTCCGTATCGGAGTCCGTTACCTCCGTACCGTATTTTTCATAATACTTATTCATCTGGTGTTGAGCCCGATACATTGCAATCTTTGCTTTTAGCCGAGCCTCTTTTACCTTATTCTTTTCGTAAAACTTTGTTGGTGTATGAAGGATCAACGATTCCTCCGTAGCATTTAGATCAACCGGTACCTCTTCTAAATCCATTTCTTGGACATCATCTGACAAATGGGAAACCGGAAGAGTTTCCTCTTCCTCTGGTAAATCCGGAATCTCAATCGTGACCGGTGTGATTTGATAACACCATTCCACCAAGAATGCTCCTCCATGAATTCGAATCGTCTGAGGATGGAATGTGATATTTGCCGGAAATACATGATGTTCCGTATGGTTAAGTTGGTGTTTCGTAATCTTATGAATGTGTTGAACCGTATAGGGCTTCGAAAAATGTTTAGCAGAAGCCTCCAAAAAAGAAGAGACCCATTTGTTCCACCATTCCGTATTTTCCTCTAAAGTTTTTTCAAGAGTTAATAGAGTGACTGGTTCTTCTGCGACAATTGATAGTTTTTTATCTGCTTCATTGTGATCTGCAATAAAGGTATAACACGGCTCTGCATTTCCCGATTTTGGATTTATTACTTTAGAGTAAGTTGGAGACTGGAAGGTTGGCATGTTCTCTGACCACAGCGATTAGAAGAGAGTGAAGATTTTCACCACACTAACCAAAATGCCGGTGGACCGGACAAAAGATAATGAACGTTTCGTTCATATGCTAAAAAGTCGTATCGATCAATTTGCGCTATCTCTTGCCAATTCTGATACAAAAAATTATATTCAACAACTTGTGATTGAACCCTTCTTACAATTTATCTTTCAACGTTCCTTTCCGTATCTTATCATCGCTCTTTGTATCTTTTCTGTTATGTTAATTGTTGTCATTCTAACATTTGTTGTACTGTTGATGAATCAAAATAAAGCAACAATCTGTCCTTCATGTTCTCATGTTTTCTAGATACGTGAATCTAAAGATTTAAATTTTGATATGGAATAGTAACACCATGACCGACCCCGGTATTGGAAACTTGGTACGATATTGGTTACATTATAGTAATATGGCTTCCTCCTTTTTTAAGCAATTTGGAGCGGCCCGAAAAGTAAAAGACGATTATGAAAAGCAAATCATCGCTATTCTTCAACAACACGGTATGGAGAAAGCGATTATCCAAATTCAAAATGGCCGCCTTCAAGTAAAAGATAGCCGTGAACCCAATCAGCTATCCCTCTCCAAAATAGAAGAATTGCTTCACGGATATTATAAACAACGAGGTGGCGTTGATGAATCCGTAAACATTATGACATTTATTAAAGCTAATCGAGGATATTCTACGCATAAAGTCCTCAAACAATCTGGCATACCACCAACGAATCAAGGTGTTCCGCAACTTACTTAATATGCTAAGTGTTTCTTACACAATTAAGTATTTATGACGACCATGATCCTGTCTTAAATGGATTCACTGGAATCTCATCTTTATTTGCCTTATAGTCTTGTACCTTCTTATCATACGCTAGCGCACCCGATGTGAGATATCGATCTCCCGCCGCAAATCGTGTATCTGTTTCGCTCTCACTTGGCTTTGGACCATAACAATTCACACCAAAACGTAATTCAGGATTGTCAAAGTACCCACCATTTACACCAGGAACTCCACATGCCATTCGCTGATCCTCAGGGCCTGCTTGTAATTTATTATAGGTGGTCTGTTGCGTCGGATATACAGCTGATTGCCCTTTCACCCATCCATAATTACACCAATCGGCTCCATTATTCCATGCGTCTTTCACTTGATCATATGTAGCAAGTTCTGCTCCAAATGCTTTGCATAACGGTTCAGCATCTGTATAGGTGTATTTGTCAGTGGCAATATTAAATACTTCTTTCTTTCCTGGTAGCATTTTACTAAGAGCTCCACGATCGATGACAGGATCTTTTGATGCGATTGCTGGTGCTAGAGGTGCTGGCGGAGGAGGACTATCGGAAGATCCCGAAAAAAAGTTTTTAGTCTTCTGCCAAGCAACTGATAGGCCAAATGCAATCTGATCTCGAAAAACAATAAATAGAATCAATGCTATAATTAATACTCCAAGAATAATCATAACAGGTATCGTAAAGAAAGGAGATGTATCATTGTTTAATGATCCGTTTATCGATTCAACAATAGGTTCTGTCACTGCTGAAAATCCATTACTATTCATCGTATTCTTAACGTTATTTGCTAGATTGGCGGCAGCTTCATTCACTGTTTCCACTACATTTGAAGCAGCATTCTTGACATTTCTAGCAGTATTATTCACCGTTTCCACTACATTTGAAGCAGCATTCTTGACATTTTTAGCAGTATTATTGAACGCCGTAGTCATATCAGGAAGCGGAGCCATCATAAATGAACCAGTATTGGACGTATTCTTCGGAAGATTCTTCGGAAGATTGTTTGAAATACGATTCACAATATTGCTTGCCGTATTATTAACCGATTTGGATGGCCCGTTCAAACTCATTCTATTAGGTGAAACGATTGATTATGATAATCTTTTCATTTCTTATCATAATCATAAAATAGATAGACTTGAGCGATTTAGATGCCGTCTTCTACCGTACGATTTCCTCCACGCATGTTAATGTAGTTTCTCTGCTGAGGGGTAGTGCATACACAACCCATATCAGATGAATAAGAGGAGGCGCAGCATTCAGGCTTCACCTGATTGTTCTTAAACATGAAAAGGCTATCCAGACCGGGCTCAAACTCAGGACCCAATAGCGGCTCATTGGGTGCGGTTCCACGCCACTGACTGCCTCCACTGCTCGGGGTCACGCGGACATCATCAAATGGACCAATCGCCTCGTACTTATTCTTGCCCATACCGGACGAACCCGCATTTTCCAAGAAATAATTCATGTAACCCTCGCCCGATATGCTCTGTTTAGAATAGACCATCATCAGGTTCGCAACTAACAATAATACCAATCCAGTGATAAGAAACGCTGTTTTCATTCTACTGAATACGCGTTAGATAATCTATTTTCCCATCCGGAGTCTCGCTTCTACGAATGGATAGGTCTCATGAATCGTTTGATATCCTACTTCCGTAAAGTCTCGTATCCATTTTTCTCTCTGCTCTTGTTCATCCCATATCGCAAATTCACCGCTCTCTGTTATCAGCGTCATTCCATGAATAATATTTAAACCATGATGTACTGTATTACGACTCTTTACCCACGCATCTTTTTCCGATACATATAATTCTGTATGCCATTTTCCATTTATTTCTTCCGCATTTGCGACTTCTCCATGAATGATGCCCAAAATTGGCTGTGGGTTTCCATTGCGGTCTAGAACTGTTCCAAAGTTTGATAAGGACCATATCGGTACGAATCCTTCTGTTGTTTTTACAAGGACTTCCAATCCCAGAATTGCTGTTTCGCAATGCATTGTAAGGTTTGATTTCCACTCATGATAATTTGTATCACGGTGAAGTATTTTTGAAATCAAATAATTCCACATAAATTGACCATTACTATCATCATTCTTGATCTCTTCCCAGTCTCTGAACCAAATGATATCATCTGATGCGGATTTGATAGGGATGGTATTTGATGTTGTATTAAAGCAATAAATGATGGGTGATGTTCGATCTGAACGTATGGCACGCTCATCATCCGATACCGATTTCCATTCTCCATCAGTTCCTTTTACCAAATGCGAACCAGATACGTAAATTCCATGGAGTTGATATAATGGGATATTCTTACCATCCATTAAAATAACAGCTGTCACTCGTCCTCCACCTTGTGCCAGTTGATCACCTAATTTCACTTGACTTACTGATTTTGTTTCTTCCGTTCCATCTGCGCGCTGAATAACAATAGGAGTGTCTTCCGCAAAGCAGAATCCACCCATTTTATCATTTGCACTATCTGAAATGGAACTTGAGAGAATCCCTGCAAATGCCATGACTGCGGCAATCACTGCCCCCAATGTTGCCAAAATAATAGGAATCACAGGAAATAAAACAAACCATAAAATAATAATAATTGCCAACATAATACCGCAAATGATAAGAACGACTTTAATCACGAATTGAATCGCATTAATCATCGCTCGAAAGGCACTGATTCCTGTATAAATCAAGGAGACTGCCATCGCATTTGCACGATCCATTGCCATACGCAAATGCTGAACAACTCTACTCATTTCAAAAACTGATGAATTGAATTTCCTGAACATGATGTCCAAATAGGATAGAAATGTATTGTATACCTTTTGAGAAATATCTCGTATCACGTTCACAGCATTCATTGCATCGCCTGCCACATTCACTTGTTTTCCAAAGATCGCATTAATCGGAGCCATAAATAATGTGATAAATTTTTCAACGGTTGATTTCATACAGAATTCAAAATTATCAGTAGCAAACTCTGAGCCGGTTCTCGAATCATCATCGGGTTTGAAAAAAGCCGCTGCAGCCATCACTGGCAGATCACATCTACGATCCGTCCAATTGTTTATGACAGATGTTTTTTCTAAATTTGCAATCGTTAGGCCTAAGGCAAACAATAGGCCGAAGGTAATCAACATGAAGGGCCATTTTGATTCCATCTCCTTTTATGAGAGATTCGTTATTACTAACTAGTTATACTCGTGGATTCTAACAATGCCGAATAATGCTGTTCCGAATCCGGAGAACACACCTCCATGTAATCACGTACTCTCATGCCATCTTCTAGCTCTATTTGTGAATTGGGTGTCACAACAAACGATACCATTTGACAATTTACTTTCTCATAGATGTGATGCTGTCCAAGCCGTTTCCATTCATTCACATCCCAGTATAATGTAGCCGGTGTCATTCGTACACCATTTGCGAGTGTACATACTTCACTGACTTCTCGGCGGATCAGTCCAACCACTTCGGACCCCGTCGTTAATCGGTCGCCGATCTTGATCTCTTTCGCCTGAACCAGACCCTTTTCTGTTCGAATCTTAGCCGTCTCGTCGATTGTAAAACATGCGTCCGCATAGGAGTGATGTGTAGCAGTGCTCTTTTTCGCATTGATCTTCTCCTCGATCCATTGTAATGTTGCTTCATCTCCCTCGGGAGTTTCGTCATAATCCATAAAGGTTAGATAGTCCATTGGAATCGTATGATCCGATGTATTCAAGCAATAAAGATGATCATCTGAATCCCATGGACCATGAGGAATTGCATTGGGATGATCTCCTGCCATGATTAATTTTCCATTGTGCTTTACATAATGATTCGTACTTACAAGGACAGGTCCAAGACGAACCATCGCTTGTCCTCGTGAATAGAATCGAAAGGTTGCTGTGACACGTGTATGACCTGGTACCAATACATCGCCAATCTTCACATTCTTGATCGGTACACGGCGAATGATTCCTTTCTCTTCTACCATAACTTCTGTCTCGCCTGGAAAACAGAAGGTATCCAAGAAAGAAAAAAGAAACGTATTCGTAAAAGAAGTCATACCAGAAATTCCCGACATTCCCATATACATGACTGAAAAGAGGACTGCATACAGTCTTCCCATTAACATTTTAATTCGAACAGCACTCATTCGAAGTTGAAAAAAGAAAGTACTGATACGCTCTGTAAATTCCTGAAAGATAACATTGATTCCACCTCCCAAGGACGCAATGACATTCCTCATTGAACTAATAGAATCAAAAATACCTTGAAGAAGTCCAGTAAATCCAGAAAACATTCCACCAATAGAACCCAAATATCCTTGTGAATGTGTATTAAAGATTTTCCCCATACAAAATTCAAAATTATCCTTTGTATCAACATCAAAAAAACTGGCAAATGGCATAATTAATGGACTGCATCGCTGATTCGCCCAATCATCTTTGATATGTTGAATATTCACCACAGTACTTAATCCGTATGATACTATCCAAATAACAAGAACGAACATAATTAGAAAAAATAATGCATTTGAAAAAGACCATAATTCATGGGGTTCTGTCGAGGGCTGAAAATAGCTTGCGGCGTGACTCACCATGGCAGCCGCCGCAACAGAGGTAGACGATAATAATGATGGTTTAGAATCATCTGTTTGTGTAGTATCACTTAATAGAACATCTGTTACATCTGGTGTTGGGATAACAGATGGTACCGTACGAATAGATAAAGATGGGTCCGACATCTCCCTATTGTCCACTACCAACCATGTGGAACTTCTTTTTATCATTTTAATCTTCATCCTTTTCTGTGTCATGAATCATGATAGAACAAAAGCATGTTTATTTTTTGTAAATATAGTGTTTGTGGACCCAGTTTCGATCACGAGCGAATGTCTTGCTCGCATCGGGCGCAGTCTTCACCGATAACTTTGCCACATCATCAAGCTTGTGAAAGACGTTTATCGCACCATAGACAGAAACCGCTTTATCCAATGCTTTATGGCGTAAACGATCTGCCAGACGGTATTGATAACCATATTTAATTAAGTCTCCCTTCCGGAGTTTTCCAAAGGATTTTGTTCCAGCAGGACCACGAACTTTGACACATGAGGAAGGGACATATACCGCATTTGCTTTTGGACGCACCGTATACATTTTTCCCTTACGACGTACAGTAAATCCTGATTGTGTAATACTTTGACGAAATTTACGTGTATATCCCTTTCGTTTAACAGTTCCTGGAGGACACGTTATATTTTTACGTGTAGAGAACATACTACTCTTCATTCATAAAAGAATTATCCTGAACAAAAGGATAGACATGAAGCTGATTTCGAATATAATGAATGTAAGGGATGGTATCAGGAATACGATTTTTACTAAAGAACATTTCTAACCAATCCAATGCTTTCTGAATCGACTCTTGTGCTCCTTTTGGAAATTCATCTAGGTTTCTAGCATTCTTTTTACCATTTTGTGAAACAACTGCCAACACATATACTTTATTAATATGCTTCAAATAATCATCCAATAATTCATCTTTTTGAGCTCTCTCCTCATCCATCGTTGGCGATAATACTGTTTCATCATAGATCTTATGCTTCAAAGCAAGGATATGATTTGAAAATTCGCCTTCTATTCCTTTAGGAGGCTGTTCATTCTGCTGATATTCTTCATCGACTTCGTCATCGGACCATCGATCTCCACCAAAGAAGTCCATTCTATTCGTATGGCGATACTATTTCGAAACGATCCCATACACAATCAATACACCCGCAAGAACAAGTACCATAGAGGGAAACGGATCAGTTGGCCCGGAACAAAATGGCTGAACTAACTGTTTTGTAACAGGCTTTGGGACAGGCGGGTCGTATAATGTATTAGCTGTTGCTTGTGATGCTAACATGGCCAATTGTGTATTTGTCTCATTCATTTGATTTTTAGTAGCATTCTTCCCCCCGGGACCAATGGGAAGTGGTGCGACCTGTTTAGATTTCAGTACATTTGTATTATTGTCATTTGGAACCGCATCCGCCGCTGAATTCATTATCTATTGATACATGCGTTAATATAAACCCATTTTCTATCCATCTTCAGATCAAGATGTCGAACCCGAATAAATCGATGCCACCTGTTCATCGTCAAAGCATGGAAGAAGCCACTGCCGAAGCAGAAGCCCGCCCGATGGACTATAGTCCTGCAGAGCGCGCACGCTTTATTCGTGCGATGGTACAAGATGTAGCACGATGGATGGCACAAGGAGATTCGGATGAAACCATTAAGCAGCGTGTACCTGAGTTTGTGGAACAATATCCCGAACTGTTCAAAAAACTCATTCAAAAGCAAGACCTTGCCCCGATTCAAAGCATGTTAACGATGTTGGACCGTATGGCACAGGGTAATCTTAGTCAACATCAGGCCTCTGTTATTATTGGCAAGAAACTTGTGGATCGGTTTGTGACTCCTCAATTGAATGGAGGCGGTGGGCGTACATCGGGACATTAAATCGAACGCACCATTCATAACTGGTTCGTTCATGTTTTACCAAATACTGTGTAATCTGTTCCTCATCATTCTTTTCAATCATATCAAAGACTCGTTCCAGATACGCCGTTTGTGTATGGAACGATTTTTTTCGTAATTCTTCGATGATTTCATGAAATATATGAGTTGTACCACTTGTATGAAATAGTCGATCCAACGGCTGACGATTCTCTAGCATACTACACCATATACGAAGAACATCTAATGCCTCATCAGAGCAGCCTGTGAATCCCTTTCCAATAAAATAGTGCTCAGGGTTACACGGTCGGCTCATTCCTGGTTTGTATAATGTCCATTCATCGAAAAAATGTGACATAAACATCAGCAAATCAACTGTCATCGGATCATAAAAATCAAATAATTTTAATATAAAAACTCCGCCTATTTTTAACGACTCAAATCCAATCTTCACAGATGCCAATAAGAGTGGAAACACCATTTGCTCCTGTTTTGTATAATCGCATGAAAAATCAAATCCCCCATCTGCTGTGAAGATGTGAACTTTTCCACCATATTCGGTATTAGTAGCATAATCAATAAAATATTGTTGATTTTCAGGTTTCATAATATCTCCTGTGTCATCTTCTCCAAAAATAATGCGAATGTTCTTATTTTTTTGTAAAAAATAAGATGCACGTTTCCATCCAGGAACATTTGTTTTCTTGGACTTCAATGTCATTGCAATACTCATGTGTATCTTTCGATTACATTTTTGTGCTTCATCAAACAATGCTTCAATAAATCCTCCAGGACCTTCGCATACATGTGCGCTTCGAATCATCTCTCCTGGAAACATTGTAAAGAAATGAATGAGATCTGCCATTTCAATCATCTTAAAATAAGATCGTGAAAGGGGCTTTAAAAAACAAAGGGACTCTGGAAAGTTTGGATATTTCTTTTGTGTATAGACTAATTCATATGGATTTACAATTTTTTTATAATATTCCCAATTCTTCCCATTTGTAAGGGATTCTTCATATACATCGATTCGTTTTCGGCATTCATGTAGAGACTTTTCTTCCTTGCTTAGAATGTACTGACATTGGTTAGATTCGAGAAGAGGTCGTTCTAATATGATTGTTCGACCATATAATCGAATGCTCTCCCAGGTATGTCCCTGTAGAGCCTGTGATTCCATAAGTCTATTATGCTCATCGCTCTTTATATCTAATAAAAATACGATATATATTTATTATTGTGTACTTTATGCTAGAATATTCACTTCGATATCATCCTCGTCCATGACCGCCTTTCCTTGTGGTATCACCATGTTCATCTGAAACTGCGTCGCAGCACACGGGTCCGACATTGAGATACCTGTTTCTTCCAACTGAGACAAATCACCCTCCTCTTCATCTTCCAGTTTATTCTTTTCTACATCAATCTCTTTCAGCAACTCGGGCAGCATCTGGTCATCTAGCAAGATTTGCGAGAATGCAGTTCCACCACGAATCGCCTGACCCATCATAATATTCGCCGATACACCCGTGACAGGATCCACCTCGCCAAACAGGGCAGCCTTCAATAGAATCTTCTCTGTCTCTTCAAACGATGCCTTCGCCAGAGTACCGATGTCATTCTTGTTGATACCATAACGGTCAATCGACATGAGGCGGCCAAATCGTGTCATCACATCGCACAGCAGGCACATGTGTCGATAGTTCACACCTACACTCTCGAAGAGACCATTGATTTCGTTGAAGAGAATCGCACGTGTCGCCTCAATGCCAAGCACCTCATATACATCCCACACATTGGTTGAATACAGCTTTGTGCCATCCACTGCTGGGTGATTCATGACCTTGATGAAATTGGAGCCATCGGTATCCAATACAAATTGTTCTACCTGCTCATACTTGCCATTCTTCATCTCTACATACTGCTTGTCATTACGGAAGGTTACCGCCTTAATGCCTGGCATACCACGAATCACAATGCTGTTCAGCAGCTTATTCTGGAACTTTTTCAAATTCGTAAAATCATCTAACTGCGAAGACGTATCACGGTCTTTATCGGTTTTGTTTGGAATACGAATGCGCATGACCAGTTTATTCGAGTTGTAATCACTGTACACAACATTAATATCTTCACTGCTAAACTGCGTCTTAATGACAGATACCACCTCCTGAATAGAGATATTACGATTGAACATCTCCTCACGATTCAGCTCCAAACGAAGCACCCACTTGGATAATGTCTCCTTGTCTACCTCCTCGTCATCCAATAGGCCCTGCTCGAACAACTGGTAGAACTTCATGAGTTCCTTGTCATCCTCCACCACCGTGGTTTCGTCCTTCTCGTCCCAGTAAATTGCCACCTTGTCTGTGATGTTACGAAGCACGGTCAACTCAAGGTCCTGTACTATCTCGCGCGCCTTCTCCTTATTGTTACGATACTCGGGTTTCATGTAAATGGTGAGAGATGTCGCCTTCGGATTCTGTGTCACCTTCAAAAGTTCACGCAGACGAGGCACACCTCGAGTGACCGCCGATTTGCTCGCTACACCTGCTTGATGAAAGGTATTCAGTGTCATCTGTGTCGCTGGCTCACCAATGGACTGTGCTGCCACAATACCCACCTGATCACCTGGCTGAACCCATGACTTCATATGGCTCACCACGATAATCTCCATCAGAACCTCAAACGCGTCCTTTGTAAAGCGCTCTTCAATAATCAGCTTGTGTGGGGCCAGATGAAATCGCAGAAGGGCACACCAAATCTTATGATGTGGGTGAGTTCGTACCATCACCTTGCGAATACCATCCAAAACCATCTTCGGAGTCAAATCCGTCTTCTCCTCCTTCTTCAGGGCAAAACGGTTCTTGATGTTCAGAATCCAGCGCGCCAGATTCACGGGTGCAAACACACTGCCTCCATCCAGTGACTTCTTCTGATATACCTCCTCTACCATCATAAACTGGTCGTGAATCAGCTCCTCCACGTACTCTGCCAGCAGGCCCGACTCATTCTCGCGTACCACACCGTCTTTTAGAACGGTACTCCAGTCAACATTTCGCATACCAAACTCCGTTTGAATCGCCTCGTGCGACAACTTACCAATCGGGTAGCTCTGATTCTCAATCTTCACTGGATTGATACCGTCCTCGCCATAGTAGAACTGAATAATATTGTTGTTTGTGTCACGTACCGTTCCGTCATGTTGAACCGTGAGGTCCTCCATTGACTTGATGAGCTGACGCTGAATATAACCTGTATCAGCTGTTTTTACTGCTGTATCAATCAGACCCTCTCGACCTGACATCGCATGAAAGAAGAACTGCTGCGGAGTCAGACCACGAATAAAGGAGGACTCGATAAATCCACGCGCCTCCGAACTATCGTCGTATTTCTTATAATGCGGCAAGGTGCGATCTGTAAAGCCATAAGGTACACGCTTACCCTCAATCGCTTGCTGACCCAAGCACGCCATCATCTGCGCCACATTCAGAGGCTCACCCTTCGAACCCGAACGAACCATGGCAAGCAGACGATTCTCGGTTGACAACGACTGCTGACCCGCCGAACCCGCATCCGATGTCGCCTGGTTGAGAATACCGAAAATTTGGTCCTCAAACTCTTGTTGATTTGTTTTTCCAGTATTATTGTCAAACAAGTCGAGATGAACCTGTAGAATTACCTGTTCGACTTGCTTCTTGCGCTCCTGAATCTTCGCGCGAATCGTATTATTTGTCTCTTCATCGGCAATCAAATCGCTGATGCCTACACTGAATCCGTTTAGAACCAAGAAGTTTTCCACCGTGTTCTGAAGAGAATCCAGGAGGTCGACGGTATCCTTCGGGCCATGGTCATTGTACGCCACATGAATGATACCCTTTGACGGCTTCATGTAAATGTCACCATCTACTACGCCTTGTACGATATCGCCTTGTACAATTTTTACATAATTATCAGAATTATTGTTATCACCCTTGTCTTTATCGAATGACTTATTGCCCATCTCCAGGTTGATGGGTGGAAGAAGAGCACCAAGCACCTGCTGACCTGTCCAGCGCCGCCGTGTCTCAGAGCCGACACGTGCTGTCGGCATCACACCATCAAATCGCTTATTCCACATCATCAAGTTCATAAACTCACGGCGAGTAAACTCGATGCCTGGTTGGGTCAGACGGTACGAACCCACCAGTGTATCCTGGTACACACCAATCATCGGCTTGGCATGACGCGGTGTAATAATATGATGCGGTACTGCCGCTATTTCTTCTAGTTCTACTGTTGCCTCATAACTCTGAGGAATATGCGCGTTCATCTCATCTCCATCAAAGTCGGCATTGTAAGGACGAGTACAGAGAACATTCATGCGGAACGTCTTGTATGGCAGCACCTTGACACGATGTCCCATCATGGACATTTTATGTAGGGTCGGCTGACGATTGAAGAGTAGAATATCCTTGTCCAACAAGTGTCGGTTGACCACATCACCATTGTACAAGACAATCTCCTTCGTATTCACGTGCTTAAGTGAAATCATGCGTCCATCCTTGCGCACAATCGTCTTCGCACCTGGCCATTTATCGGGTCCATTCTGAATCAACTTGTAGAGCATATCCAGATTGTAGGGCGTCACACGCTCGGGCTTCGTCAAGTTCATCGCAATCTCCAGCGGAACACCAATTTCAGCAACACTCAAGTTCGGATCAGGTGTAATGACCGAACGAGCAGAGAACTCGACACGCTTGCCCTGAATGTTATAGCGAATACGGCCCTCTTTTCCACCCAGACGCTGCTGAATGGACTTGAGCGGACGACCACTGCGCTGCGCCGACGGCGCCACACCAGGAATCTCGTTATCCACCAACGTCGCCACATGGTATTGAACAACGTTCGTCATCTCATCAATGACATTCTTGCTCGAGCCGCCCTCGATTTTCTGCTGTAGGGTTTTATCGTTTTTGATAATATCAAAGAGTTTGTGGGTCAAATCATCCTCAGAGCGCTGATTGTTGTCTTGGACGACGGATGGGCGCACCTGCGGCGGCGGAATGCGCAGAATCGTACAAATCATCCAATCCGGACGGCACCAATATCGGCTCAGACCCATGAAGTCAACATCTTCATCACTGATACGGCGAAACAGGCGATGAACATACTCCACTTCCAGCGGTTGTTGCTGCTTCAAATCGTTATAATGCGCCACGATACGCGCAATACCTTCGCGCGTAAACTTGTCAGGTTGCGGTGCACCGCAGCCATCTTCGCACTCCTGGCCGCAACGCTTAACATTCGACGATAGAGCAAGTACTTCCTTCCAACGGGCCTCTCCCTTTCGATGAAGAAGTTCCTTGTGATGGTCCTTGTCAATGCGAAGTTTCGAGCAACGAATACAGATACACTTGAGAACGTTCATGATCATGCCGTGAAACTGGATATAGTACACAGGGCGGGTCAGGCGATAATGACCAAAATGACCCGGACACGCATGATTTGTTTGGCCGCACGTGCGGCATGTTTTTCCATTTTCGAGCACACCCATGCGAGGATCAAAGAGGCCGCCAATCTTTGGCTCATTGCCTTCATACGGCGTTTGCGAGGTGATCTCTACCACCGAGCTGCGTTCAATTTCATCCGGTGAAAGGATGCTGAACTGAACACCGACGACCGACTCAATATCAGAAGAAGCTTGATTGAAACCTGCGGGCATTCTGTCTTGGAGATAGAAACTGTTGTCTAAGCTCTAGACTCTTGCCGGCGTCAATTTTACGTATTTTAGAAATGAAGTGTTATTACGAATGATACTTCATTTCCTTATATTAAGTATTATGTTACAATAAAAATATAAATATAATAAACAGTACTTATGTCAAATGAATAACCACGCGTTCTTTCCAATTCCTCGCATTAGGAGAGAAGGCACAATGAATGCTGACATTGCGATAGAGCGTGACATCAATTTCTTGGGTTTCATCTCGAGATAAGACTACATTTTCAGAAATAAACCGATATCGCGTGGAAATCATCCTCTTCCACATCGGAACATACACCTTTATTTTTATCCATTTGTTTTCTAATGGGAATGTGTCAATAATGATTCCTGTGAATTGTGTCTGACCTGTTTGAATCGCCTTCAAGAAATCCATGTCCCTCGCAAATCGTTTGAATGCTTTCCCACGCACATTCATGTCGTACATTGCCTGTGGAATAATAAATCTCTCATCAGATTCTTGAATGATCAAGGTGAGAACGCGCTGATTCAACAAATCCGCATAGCGACGAATAGGACTCGATGCATGAGCATACGTATCGGTTAGTAAACCATAATGTTGCGTATCATTCTCTTCCGCCAAACAATACTCTGCCGAGGAAAATGCCAACTTCTCTAGCTCAGGGACATGTGTCTTGTATTTCTCCAGTTTCTCTCGATTCGGAGCAGAATGTCTTCGTAGAATTCCCTGGTTCGTAGCTTTTAGTAGTATTCCCGCTTCTGTATTATACAAAATCATCATTTGTGCCACCCAATCATGCGCATCGTTTACAAATTCTTTTGCTAGATGTGATGCGATCTCACATAGTGGTCGCTTGTAGGGTGAATCGCAATGTTGAAACTCGTCATAAGTATATGATGAATTCACCCGCAACACCGATTGAAACCACTTTTTTTCCTGAATGGCTTGTCCATTCCATACGAACTGAAAGGAAATTCCATGCGAATCCTTTCCTGGAAGAAGCGAACAGGCCTTCTCTGAATATTCCGCAGGGAGCATGGGGCGTAGCACGTGTCCATCGTTATCGTATAAGGTTTGACCAATCAGCGATGCCATGATATCAATGGCACCCCCGTCCTCCACGTAGGCAGCGACGTCGCTAATCGTAATGGTCACCTTCCACCCGTGGTCCACTTTTTCAAAGGTAAAGACATCGTCTACATCGCGGCATCCTTCTGGATCAATATGGAACGTATGTCCTATCAATGGAGTACGTTCTGCTACAGATTGTAGGATAGGTTCATAATTATATTTTGGATATTTCCAAGGACATGCTTGCCAGATCAATGCTTCGCGTTCTGATTGATCATTTCCAGAGATGCCAAGTGTTTGTTGAATGGATCCGCGTGGAAAGGTTCCTGTCCAATCTTCAAATTTGATCAATACAATCTGATTGCGACTTCGATCATGTTCCGATGATCCAACAATAAAATGGGGATACTTTTTGTCATATGGGGTAAAGAGATACATCAAGTGTTTTCGTTTGGTCATTCCATAGGTGGATTTGCTAGTCAGTTCAAGTGTTCCGACGATCAATGGGTGCTCATCGCGTAATTCTAATTCACATTTTTCATTAATCCAAGACACATGATCACCTGGAAAGCATTTGTTGGCAGCTTTGGAGCCTTGGAATTCATGGATCAGATCACCTGTGTCAGTTAAGATCATAAACCGATCATAATCTTTGGTTTGGAGAATGCCCCGAATGGAAGGCGGAGGTTGATCGATCCGTTTTCCGAAGACACTCTCGAGATATTCCGTTCCTGACATTTTGGGTTGTTCCATGATGCTTGATTTTCTCTAGATGTGTATCAATCATCAAATTTTAAATCGGACGATCGATCAACATGAGTGGCCCTTTTGTATGTGGTATGCGCAAATTCGATAAACATAAAATGATGACACCAGACCGCCCCAGTAATAACGCGTTATACCAAGAAAATCAGAAGAGTTTAAGTGAATTGATGAGACTACGTGAACAACAAGATAAAGGATCCTATACACCCGTAATCGCTCCTACATCTGTTCAACCATCTATTATAGTATCTAACACTACATATACGCCCTGGAAAACACCATCTACCAGTTAAACGTCTGATACGATTTCCAAACCAAATCGGTCACATGAGACCCAATCGTGTGATCTATTTTGAAATCAGTATTAGAACTAAGAAGAAGAAATGTCGATTCTCCTGAAAATGATGGAACAAATACACGATAAGGCGTGATACGATTTTTATACAATATATTGTCATCCATTACACCAGACATGGTCATCATCATATTGGCCAGCATTTCATAAGACTGTTCGCTCGAGGTTCGCTCTCGGATTCCCGCATACATCACAACCGACCCCTCTGATCGAACCCATTTGTTAATATGCTTTAGCAAATGTTTCCAGGAATCGTACGTTGCATTTGACGGATCGAACAAATCAATGATCACAATATCGTATTGGTCCACTGGATATTCTTCAATCGTTTTAAAAATATCGTCGTGATAAAGGTGAAGTCTCGGATCATCCCATGCGCCCTTCGCCCATTGAGGATATTTTGATTGAAATAGTTTAACCACGTCCTTATCCCATTCATACATATCCACACATTCTACAGTGGGATATTTTAGTACTTCGCGTACAGTAGCACCTTCTCCTCCTCCAATGATCATGACGCGCTTTGGACAACTAACACTTGACATAACAGGATGAACCAGTGATTCGTGATACAATGCTTCATCGATTTCACAGCTTTGAATCGCGTTATCCATGTAACACGCAATACCCCATTTGGGTCGATGAATCATTTCCACTCGAGTCCCACGATATGTGACAATCGAATCAAGCATTGTTACGTTTTGCCATGCATAGGTTACTCCCTCCCATGTATGATCTGTGTAGATAGACATATTATATAACAGACCATATGTATTTAGGTTTACTTTCCAGTCGATCCGAATCCACCCGCGCCACGTTCGGTATCAGGAAGGGAATCAACCAGACGAACATGACGGATCCAGCCCATATCAGGGGCCACAATCTGAAACAGACGGTCTCCCACCTGAACAGATGAATTACCCGTCATGGACCAAACCGGTGCCTTCAGCTCTCCACGATAACTCTTATCAATGACGCCCGTCGAATTGGCCATTAGCAAACCCGACTTGTAAATCGACGAACGCGGCATCAGCAAAAAATGGCTATCCGTCTTCACCACCTCATTTGACATACCATGTGGCATCGGCTCCACCTTTAGAAGTCGTACCGTAATACCAAATGGAATAAGAACGGGGGTTTGTTCTACTTGGATATTTTCCGAAGAAAAAAGATCAAAACCAGCATTCGCATCCGAACGGTTCATGATCGCAATCGGATAAAAGGTCTGGGCGTCATTATGTGACAGGATCTCAAGTTCATACCATACAGCAGTCATTTTAATAATAAATAGGCGGAACTCTTTAGATTCGCAAATAGAGGCTATCTGAAACCACGACATCACGAATCAATCGTGACTTAACCTCTGTGATTTTCTCCACTTGTTCCGTGTGCTGGCAATATGTCGCCATCGATAGCCACTCATCCAGCATATTTGCGATTTTAAGAACACTTCGAATAAAGTTTCCTTCAAATAGATTATATTCTGCGCAAATCACAGAGGCATGCTCTCCTTCCATCCATCTCCACATCGGTTCCACCATGATAGTAGAAGTGTTCCAATACCCTTCTACTGGATATCCTGAACGGCGTTCCATCTCTTCGATTTCTTTTGCCATGATTTGAAGTTGCTGGATGGCTCCTCTCACTTTATAGGATACACGTATGTCAGACAACGAAGGTTGGTCCTCTGTATCTTTCTTCTCTTGAAATGTTGCGAGAACACAGATCAATTCATCACCTGATAGATGATGAAACGTCTGATCCACATAGAGTTCCGTCATGAGAATCGGATGACCCTCATTGATTTCCGTTGCCAAGATTCCTTTTAATTCTAGATCATTGTTTGTCAGCGTCTGTGCATCAGAATGACGAATATATCCCATGTGACACAAGAAGTTGACCACTGGTTGAATACCATCCTGATGTTGCTCTAACTCCGCGAGCCATTCTTCTTTGGATTGTTGTTCTTTTTCTAGAGTTTGAAATGTCTGATAGTCCACGAGTGCTTTCGTCCATTTTGGACCCATTTGCGAATTCTTCAGACTATCTAGTTCTCGCTGAACCTGTTTCCGTTCCGCATTCACCGTTATTTTGATTTTTTGCTCAAGCGCAATCCGTTTCACACAGCCTGACAAGAATGGTTCTGTTAGGTTCAACGCCTGTTTCTTCGTAATACACGAAACTAGTTCTGCTTGAATATCGGTACACTCTTTTCGACGCTGTTGAAACCAATAGCTCTGCTCCATCAATTGAAGCCATTTGAGTGGCTGGTCTGGCGCAGAGGATTGAAGAGTTTTCAGCAGGAAATCGTAATGGAAATCCATGCGACTTTCTACAGGTGGACGCGCTCCTTTCATCATCATCTCCATTTCTTCAGGATAAACGGGTTCTCGATCTGGCAGATAAATCACTACACCTTTATCATCTTTTCCACGACGACCCGCTCGTCCCGCCATTTGAAAGTATTCATCCTTACGTAACATTCTCATCGAGCCAGTTGTATCATCATACTTCTTGAATCCAGCAAATAGAACTGTCTTAGTAGGCATGTTTAGTCCTACTGCAAACGTTTCTGTACAGAACATCATCTTGACAAATCCCTTTGTAAAGAGAATCTCAATGATCTCTTTCAGAATGGGAAGCAAGCCACTATGATGAAATGCGACTCCTCGAGTCAACAGTTCATAGATCTGATGATATTGTGGGATTTTCTCCAAGTCCTTCATGTGACGATGAAGATGAAAGGTAATGATGTGCTTGACCGTCGCTGTATCAGAGGTGTCAAGAAGGCTGTGCTCCACTTTCGCCGCATACGATTCGCATTGCTTTCGACTGAGAACAAAGAAGAGAGCAGGAAGTAGTTCTTTTTCTTGGAGCATGACAATGACTTCATTCAAACGATGGACAAAATGTGATGAATGTACTTTTCCATCGACGCCGCCTTTCACTCCCGCTTTCCGCGAATCGATCACTTTCTGCTGAAAGGTTAAAAGCTCTTTCTGCCGTCCATGATAGGATCGAAACCAGTCTAGATAGATGTTTGGATAGTATAGTTCTTTTGCATCCATGATAGGCAGCATCTTATCTTCCTTTCCTAATACATAGTGTGTCAGCGGGACCATTCGATAATGTGTCTCAATCAAATGAATCGGTTTCTGTTTTAGTTCTCCCAACCAATTCGCCAGATACTCAGGATGATCCAGGGTGGCAGAAAGCATGACCATATTAATGGAAGAAGGAAGAAGAATCATCGTCTCTTCCCATACCTTTCCACGGTCTTTGTCATTAATATAATGACACTCATCAAAGATGATCGCGTCCACATTGTCCATGGACAAAGATGCAGTCAATCCAAGATGTTCCGTTGTGGAACCACGCTTGTATAAAAGATTTCTGAGAATTTCGGTTGTCATCACCACGATTTGCGCATCAGGACAGAACTTGATGTCTCCTGTCATGATTCCCACACTGGCCTCACTGAATTGATGTTTCAAATCATAGAATTTTTGGTTAGAAAGGGATTTAATGGGAGTCGTATAAAAGACGCGTTTTCCTTTCTGTAGGGAATGATAAATCTGATACTCTCCTACTAGAGTTTTTCCTGAACCTGTCTTGGCACAGACAAGAACATTTTCGTCTTTCGCAATGGCAGTGATCGCATGTTCTTGAAACGGATCGAGTGGAAAAGTATAGGGATGGACGGGGAGAACTGGGGACGTGGAAAGATTGGGCTGAATGAGAAACGACATGGTTATCTTTTGTCTTCGATAACAAATGAATCAATTTTATGAACGACTTAAACCATCCATGTTGTTCATTTATAAATATGCTAATCCCTTATCAGCGAATTAAAGATATTTTAACTGTAAATCATATTTCCATTACTGGTGCATTTCATATCGGTGCACACGAGTGCGAAGAGATTCCTTTCTATCAACAACTACACTTGTCCCTAAGCGACGTTGTATGGTTAGATGCTATTCCTCAAAAGGTTAAAGAAGCAAAAGAGCGCGGCATACCCAACGTGTATCATGCAGTCGTTACTGATAAAGATGATGAAGATGTTACCTTTCATGTATCTAATAACGGACAGTCATCCAGTGTATTGGAATTTGGAACACATGCGCAAGAACATCCATCGGTGACTTATGTATCAGATATTATTCAAAAAAGCACAACCATTCGTTCGTTTGTAGAAAAAAATCAGATCGATCTATCCAAACATAATTTTTGGAATTTTGATATTCAGGGCGCAGAACTGATGGCACTTCATGGAGCAGGCGATCTGATTAAGGATGCCGCAGCTATCTATCTTGAAGTAAATGAGAAGGAACTGTATAGGGGGTGTGGACTCATCGGTGAAATTGATTCCATGCTGGAAGGTTATGGATTTACTCGAGTAGCGACTGAAATGACTGTTCACGCATGGGGTGATGCGTTATATATTAGACAATCTAAACAATAAACATATATCATATGTAATAAATGTCAACTGTTGTCGTTACACTCACTGATCAGGGTTATTTTCATAAAGCAAAGCGAACAATCATGGATGTTCGTTCGAGAGGCGAATGGACGGGCGACCTTGTATTAATCACTGTCGGGTTTGACGCACCTAGAAATTTTACCGATTATTACAAGGTAACATGTATGCGTGTAGAGCACATTAACACAGATTCTCTTGTAGAAAAGTATAGATCTTGTCCCATTCGACCCACATGTGATAACCGTGAATTCTCCAAACTAACACAATGGGATAAGTTTCACGTATTTCGAACAGCATTTCAAGTATGGAAACGTGTTATTTATCTAGATGCGGGGCTCCGTGTCTTTGATCGGATCCAGATCCTTGCTGATCTACCATGTGACGGTGTCATTATGGCACCAGACGATGCCGCTCCATACGATTCTGAAAAGCGATTTGGTGGAATCATTGAGACCGATCGGAATCCTGAAGTGACGGATCGGTTATTTCAGAATTATGATCGATCCATATTGAATCAACGATATTTTTTGAATTGTATATGGATGTATGATACTGCTCTTCTCAAACATGATCTATTCAACATACTGGTTACCGCTATGAACGACTATCCGATCTGTCGATGCAATGAAATGACGATCATGAATTTGATCTTTACCTTTACCTATAACGTATGGAAACCCTTCCCTGAATGGGCACATGAAGGAAAGCGCTTATTTGGATGGACGGAACACGATCGTGATTACGGACCGCATACCACATGGCGTGATTTCTGCTTCTTGAAATACCCCTTTACTATTAATTTTGATTGTGAATAACTCGAATAAAATTCTTGTTATTATGAATAACTTGAGTAAACCCTCGTTATTGTGAATAACTCGAGTAAAACTCTTATCGCTCTTTTGACAAATGTGGCAGTAAATGCTTCGAATGAATATGTAAATTATTGATTCGAATAGGTCGCTCTTTTTGAAAGACATATGGGATTAATCTCCCTTTTTCATCCTCTTTCCATTCAAATGAATACGTACTATAATCAATGGCAGACCATGGTGCGCGCAATCCTGTCATGATCAGTCCTCCTGTATGAATCGTATCAATGCCGCCAAAATAAATCCCCAACCCCGCCGAGTCAAATATGGTATGATTGTATCGATGATAATTCTCAGATGTTTCTGGTGGAGCATAATAGTCAGGCCAATGGGTGGGTAAAATCTGTACTCGAGATTTATTCTCTTTCCAAAATACATCAAGTGCCTGCATTTCAGTCATAAAGTGTTTTGTAATATCTGTTTGAATAATATAATTCATACAGCACGTGCGAAATTCAGATAGAATTGATGAATTCTTAATATAACAAATACCTGATGCACATCGATCGTAATGATCAAACATAAATGCCATATCAGACTGACAGAATGATTCTTCCCATTTCAACGGATTATCGTAAATTAAATTATCCAATTCAAGAAAGAAGACATTCGTAAGATTTCGTTGACACATCAGATGATATAGTACAATAAACCTCTCAAAAGCGTAGATAAATAATCGTTCTCTCCCTTTTACTCCATTTAGAATCGTAAATTTATGAATATATTGCTCAATACATTGATTAAATTCATGATCAATAAGCGGTGTATATGATATGACGATCACTCTATATTTATCTTGTAATATAGAAATCAATGGTGAAGTAAGTTCGCTTACGATAAAATAAATATCCCCTTCAAAAAACAATCGAGTTTGATGAACCGTGTCAATTGCATATTCTGGCAATGGGCCAATAAAACAGTATGTAATGATCATTTTATCATAGATACGATATGTTTATTTTAAGTCGATATAAAGATAATATCATATTCTACAGCTAAATGGAAAGTATCGATGCGATATTATACATCAATCTAGCACATAGAACGGATCGAAAAGATCATATTCTATTTGAATTACAAAAATGGGGTGTCGATTCTTCAAAAATTCACCGAATTGATGCGGTTCATCGGACACCTGGTGCTCTTGGTTGTGGATTAAGTCATATCAAAGCACTCACAGAAGCATTTTCACATTCTGAATGGAATACCGTTCTTATTTTAGAAGACGATTTCACATTTCGCCACGATTCTGAGATAAATAATAAAATAGAACTGTTATGTACATCTCATTCTTTTTTTGATGTAGGGTTATTATCATATAATACCGAGTTTGTAAAATATAAAGATACTACCATTCCTTCTATCAAAAAAATACTATACTCTCAAACAACTTCTTCTTATCTCATACGTAGACATTACATTCCCACTTTATTACAAAATATGAAAGCGGCAACATATGATATGGAACGTTTTGGAAAAAGGCATGAAAACTGTATTGATATTCATTGGACAAAACTACAACCAATGGGGCATTGGTATGGCATCTTTCCAGCGATTGGTTATCAATATGATAATTACTCTGATATTGAACATCGTGTTACTTCCTATGGTTGTTAGATTCTCTCCCATGACTCTTCATAAATATCCTCATAATGCGCCGGCCCAGCGGGGCCAAACCACTTTGACGGCACCATTACGTTCTTAGCAGAGGAAAGCCATACACACCACCAAATAAATGTCGAATTGGACATAATAAAATTCTGGAATTGTTGTAATAGTGTAAAGGTACGAATGTCAGACTCCTTATTAAGAATAATATGCTCATGATGAAATACATCAGATATATCGGCACGTATTTCATTCCAATAAGAAGAATCGTCGCTACATAGCAGAAAAATAGGATTTTCAATACGTTTCATCATCCGACCAATCGTCTCTTTATAATAACTTGCTTCCAATGGTCCGTGAACATCACGATAGGTAATATAATCGGTTCGGCGCGCATGAACCACAACGACGCGCTCTTTATTTTCTATTAGACGCGAGTATGTTGCATAGATATCTGCCTGTAGACGAGGCTGGGGTCGAAAGAGTGCTTTGATTTCTTGTTTGATTTCATCGGTGCCATAATATTTCGACGACTGTAAATATCCGTTCAGATAAATACCATTATGTGGCAACACTCCAATCTCTCGATACTGTGTAGGCAAAGGTTCATGCCAATGCTCTAGATAGGATGGAAGGTGCGATACGAGATAAGGCTGGATACGATACACAACACTGTCCCAATACACTGGACGATTTCCATTATCCATCTTACGAACAATCTGAAGTCTACCATTCGTCTGTTTCGCATAAGCATACGCTGCGGCAATTTGAAACAGCTGATTTCCTAGTCCCCCCATAATATTCACAGAAACAATTGGCGTTGTCATTTAATCATAAATAATGCTGTGATCTTTAGGTCTATGCGTGAACGGTTACATTACATGTCGCTCGAAATGACCTATCAGAAGTTTGAACCGTAATCACAGCAGAACCAATGGCAACGCCTCGCACATTACCAGAAGAGGAAACTGTTGCAATAGCAGAATTGCTACTAGACCATATCACCGTTCGATTTGATGTGGTGGATGGTGAAATTACAGAGAGTAATTGATATGTTGCGTTTCTAGATAGAGTAATAGCAGTTTGGTTCAAACGTACTGATGATACAGGGGTTGTTACACGAACAATGATCGATGCTGTCTTATTTCCATCTTGTGTAAAACAAGAGATGATGCCTGTTCCATTTCCTACTGCTGTAATTAATCCTGTAGATGACACCGTTGCGATACTTGCTATCGCAGATGACCATGCCACTGTTTTATTGGTAGCGTTGGATGGGGCGATGGTTGCAATTGCCTGAAACGTTGCTCCTTTCAATAACGATAGATTACTTGTGTTTAGCGTTATCTTCTGAATTCCGATGATAACTGTTACTGATGATGTGGCGGCAAATCCACCATCTGCTGTTTGAGCTCGAATGGTGGTAGAACCAGCAGATACACCTGTTATCACTCCTGATGATGAATTAACTGTTGCAACAGCTGTATTTGTAGAGGACCATGACACTACCTTATTGGTAGCGTTGGATGGTATAATCGTTGCCATCAACTGTCTGGTCGAGCCAGTATATAGAGTAAATGTTGTAGGAGTAATAGTAACAGATGTGACAGGCACTGTAATGGTTAATGTACACGTTGCCACTAGATTGCCACTCACGGTCGTTGCTCTAATCACCGCGCTACCCGCAGAAACAGCAGTAACAACACCCGATGAATTTACAGTTGCATTGGCGGAACTAGAACTCCATCTTACTGTTTTATCTGTTGCGTTGGATGGCATAACAGTTGCTATCAGGGTGAGTGTATTGGTAGGACGAAGTGTTGCAGAGGTTTGATTCAATGTTATATTTGATACTGAAATCACAGGCGCCGCTGTAACAGTTACTAATACAATCGCAAAAACATTTGAGCCATCTGTACTTGATACTGTAATATTGGCGGAACCCATTGCGATAGCAGTAATTAAACCATTCGACACAGTAGCTACTGCTAGATTACTTGAAGACCATACAATTTCTTGATTGCTTGCATTTGCTGGTGATATTGTTGCTGATAATTGTGCTGTCTGTGTCGGTGTTAGATTAACAATGTTAGAACTTAATACAATTCCTGATACTAGAATGGGTGGGTTGAGAATATAAGAAGACAATGCTTGACCCTTTATCGTTCCTAAACCTGTACAATTATCATAAACAATATTCGCAAAATAGGAACCATTTGAACCTCGTATAATATCATGAAAGCAAGTTGAATAGGGTGCTTGATATAATAATGGGTTGACAAATTGCGTGTAACGAATTGCTGACAAAAACCCAGCAATGGTGGGTGCCGCAACACTGGTTCCTCCAATCACCATAAACTGTCTATTTACAATAAAGAGAACACCTGTATTGGGATCCGAAAGCGAAGCAATATCGGGTGTCATACGCATTGTCCCCGATAATCTAGATTGATAGGCTGGTTTGGAATAAATCGCACTGATACCACCGCCACCAGACGACCATGCCGTTTCTACCGTCTGACTATCATATACATTGTTGGGACAAACCAGTGTTGTACCACCTACCGCTGTAATATATGGATTAGAACTTGGAAAATCCACATAATTTCCCGTTCCACCTACACCATTATTGGATCCATAATCGCCTGTTGCCGCACATATCGTAATACCAGCATTGGTAATGGTTGCTAAAATTGAATTAATAGACGATAATTGTGAGCTCGAATAATAAATCTCGGGCGCACCCCATGAACAAGATATCAGATTGGGTTTATAATTTACTCCATTCACTGTTACATTCGTAGAATACATATAGTTTAATAATGGTGCAAATTGATTAAATGAATTAGGGGCGATATACAAAATAATAGTTAAATTGGCACTTGGGCACGCACCGCCAATTGTTTCTACATCCAATGTATTTTCCATAGTTGCTCCATTGTCATTACTATTTGGTCGATTTGTTGCTCCATTGATTCCTACCACAATCACTTTGGGATGATTCACCGGTGAGATTCCAATTGATGTCCAGTATGCCTGTACATCTCCGTTTGTCAGCACACCCTGTGAATCAACCGTTCCATATAATCCACCGCCAAACGACACTACACCAACTACATACGCAGAGGCGCTTGGAGCTGGAATTTGATAAATGGTTCGAAGCTCTGTCATATTAAAATAAGGAACATTTGCCGAATGTGATGTAAGCGTGTCATGTGTATTAAGTGTATCATTTACATCATGTTTACATTGACAGAGCCGTGGCGTCATTTCATAAGGAGTGACTGTTTGTTTAATTTGATTGGTAATAACCCATGTTCGCAATGCTACAATGCTCTCGCTATACACCGTTAATATAGTTGAATTCGACACATTACATGATAGGCCCGCTGCCAGCGCTGATTGTTGACAGTCTGAACACAATGGGATGACAACGGACGCCATATATTGAATAAATAGATTTAATATAAAGAGAAAAGTATATGATATCTTAATGGTGTTTATTTCTATTCTAACACCTGTATTCAATGGTGTAGAATTCTTAGAACAATGTATAAGAAGCGTTCAATCACAAACATTTGCCGATTGGGAATTATGGATCGGTGTAAACGGACACGGGGACGATGGCGGTATAGTTGCACAACTTGCTTCCCAGTATGCCGCATCTGATTCGCGTATTCATGTGGTCATTCAAGGTCCGCCGCTAAAGGGAAAAGTAGAAAGTTTAAATCATTTGGTATCTCTTACCAAAACAGAGTGGATTGCTATACTAGACTGTGATGATCTATGGGAACCTCTCAAATTAGAAAGACAGGTCCATGTGATCTATTCACATGCATCGGATGCGGCTGTGATTGGAACATTTTGTCAATATTTCGGTGAACGTTATGGTAAACTTACATTGGAATCGGGATATATTGATCCGGTAATACTCGAACGTCATAACCCCATCATTAATAGTAGTTCACTCATTCGACGAGAATATTGTATATGGGAACTTAACGATATTAATTTCGCAATGGACGATTATCATTTATGGATGAAAATTTGTCTATCGGGGGGAAAATTATATAATATTCCTGAATTCTTGGTGTGGCATCAAATTCATCGCACCTCTTCATTTAATAGTAAAGGGCAGACAAACGATGCTCTTCGAGAATGGTATAAAAAGGAGCGTATTATAGTTTCAAATAAGTCGAATTGAGTTCATATCGTTCAGATAAGTTAGATAAGAGATGTTCTAGAAAGAACCATTCGTCAATATACGATTTTGTACAGCGAACAACCAGTCCCAGTGTCGGATCGTCTAAATAAGCAGATAACATCACCTGTTGATCCTTCCCTGCAAAACGCCCTACTCGAAAATAGGCTTCTAACATTCGTTGATAGGCGTTCTTCCAACGTAAACAGGCAGATCTTCCTCCCCCCCATAATCCTCCTACCAGACGAATCTCATTCCATGTTGATGAAATCACTTCTCCGCGAATTCCATCTGCTCTTTGAATCCAATCATGAGGCGTGACATCGCCTACCGATTGAAATAAAATTTGCTCTGAATCTAAGTATTTTGTTGTAGGAAAGCTGTCAATAATAATGTGTGATACATATGGATCGCGAAAGGCGCCAATATCACACCAAAAAAAGAAATCAGTTTGAAATGGATTCGACTGAATTGCTTTCTCTACAAAAAATGCCTTTTCTGCCCAGATCGTGTATAATTCAGGAGTATGGTGCCCTTTTTCTGGATCCATATCATGATGTTCTTTCCATTTTGATTCGTATAATTTCCATGTTTCTAATTCATGAAACGGCAATGCGACAATATGAATGGGTCGATCACCTCTCATCTGTTGAATTGTGTTGGTCATCGATTCCTCTGTAAAAAGGACGATTGGTGATTTGATACGAAGGAAAGTAGATGCCCAATTCATATATCGTTCCATCGAAAATTTTGATTTGATTGGGTAGTAAGCAGTGACAATTGTACACGTCATTTCTTTTTGTATTATTGTACAAAGTGTTTAGGTATACCATGATCGACCTGCTAAACGGTTTGCCCAATAGTTTCCATTCTCTTTTATTTGATATTGTTCCATTTTAGGATAGGTGCTCATTAATAGACGTGAAAAATCATATTCAGTATGAATCATTTCGTTATATTTTTCATTCAAGTATGACTCTGTAATTTCAGAATAGTCTTTTGTATATAAAATAGGACATCCTTTGTATTTTTCTCGGATATTATCACGGTCTTCCACAATAGGAATACATCCTGCCATTAATGCCTCATAATGACGATGACAATCGATTCCGTTCCCTTCAGGCGAGATTACAAATTTATAATGTGGCAGCTCTCTGAAATATACCGACGACTCCATCTCTATATTTTCTATTTGATGAGATCGAAGAGTTTCCACTATAACATTTCTGTTTAATCCAGTGGGTCTTCGTCGTTGATCAGTATTTGTTCGAATCGCACATAATACTAACTTATCATGTCTACCGTGTTGTAGTTCTTTTAATGTCAATGATTGGTTAATAATCGACCAACCCATTCCAATCGGAAACGAAACCCATTCATCATTTAGATACACGTGTTCTGAACAATTGTATAACAATTCATTGCGTGGCTTAATCATTTGCTGCCATTTCTGTAAGGTGACCGTTTTTGATTCAATCGTGTCGAAATGATTGAGAATATTACGATATAGTTGTTTAATTTGTTCATATGTCTGTTGATAGTCATGTATATTGTTTAAAAATACACTCCCATCATGAACAATATGCTCATATGCCATGTTTGGCACTAATATAAAGGTAGAATGATTCAAAAATAATAGAATTGACTTAAATATTACATCCTGTACACATTTTACACCTGATTGATGGTATTCGGTAAGGTGCCGATTGGATTCTATATAATTTTGTTTATGAAAAATATAGTTGCCAGTATTAAGCATACATGATAACGAGTCAATACTATACTGTCCAATAGTTGTAATATCTAATTGTAGATGTTGAAACTCGGTGTAATTAAATCCAGCATGATTAGCCTGAGGAATGGTATACATTGGTAGATATACCTTTTTAGAAGATATGCCGTTTGACTGGATATATGATACCCATGCGTCAAAATAGGAGGGTGGTGCATAATTATCACTATCCATTAAACAAACCCAATCATTTGATGCAAGCGATACAACGCGATTTTTATTTCCAAATGCGCCCAGTATTGTTTCATTTGTATATACTTTAATCTTTGATTCATTTGGAAATTGAGCAGAAATTTTTCGACTATCTTCGCCATTTTCGTCACAAATCACAATCTCATCGATATAAGGATTTGCCAAATATCGCGTAAGATTGGTAGATAGAAATTTATCAAAACGCTTATACGTTGGGATACATAATGATATTTTTGGAATCATTCTGAAGTATGAACTTATTATATCTTTAGGCAGAATATAAACGATATAAATAATAGATAAGTAGAATGACATCTCTTTCAGATTATTATTCATCCACTGTTTTATTAAATGAAGAGGGTAAAGGTGGATGGGCATTATGTTATTATGGAATTTTTAGTAATATTATTAATGAACATCAGTACAAGAATGTAGCAGAAGTTGGAGTTGGATATGGAACACATGCTAAACAGATATTACAGAATACATCAATTGAAAAATTATACTTGATTGATCCTATGAAATATTATCCAAATGATAGATTTGCTGATGACATTATGAATACAGTACCAATTGTGCCACATAATCAATTTAATGAATTACATGAATGTATTACCAGATATTTATCTGATTATAAAGAAAAAGTTGTATGGTTTCGAAAAGAAAGTACATCCATTACAGTAGATGAGATTCCTGATCAATCATTAGATTGTGTATTTGTTGATGGAAATCATGAGTATCAATATGTGCTAGATGATTTACATTTTTGGAGTAAAAAAGTTAGACCAGGCGGTCAAATCCTCGGCGATGATTATTGGATGGCAGATGTCGCGCGAGCAGTACATGATTATGAAAGAATCGCGGATAAACCCGTTGATTTTTTGACACTTCCAAATAATAACTACAAAATTTTCAGATTTTATGTATAATTATCATATTTAAAGATATATACTAATAGATATATATAATTATGTTTACTACTGAAGAGATACAACTATTATATGATACAAAAGTAAAACTATCATCTGAATATTTCAATAAATATGTAACTCTGCCACCATGCCCTGTAAAACGATATAATTATCAATGGGGTCATTATGACTTTGGGCGAACATGGTGTATATTAGATTTTATTGAATGGACGAAAAAATATCATCTGACAACTATTGAGCATCTTGGTTGTACATATGATACTGATCCAGAATTAGAATTTATCACATCATCTAAAAAAACGATACTACCATTTCCTCCATATGATCTTCATACTGTTTCACAACACTATCAAAATACATTTGATTTTTTTGTCTTTAATCAAACGATTGAGCATTTATATCAACCATTTGATGCTATCAAACAGATTTATGAAATTGTAAAACCAGGTGGATATGTATTTACATCGGTACCAACACTCAATATTCCTCACAACACTCCCTTTCATTTTAATGGATTTACTCCAATGGGTCTTGCTATGTTATTTCATACAGCTGGCTTTGAAATAATGGAAATTGGACAATGGGGTAATTATGATTATATTACACAATTATGGGGATCACATAATTGGCCAGGATACGATCAACTACACCATAATAATACAGTAACAAATGAAGAACGAAATGTATGCCAGTGTTGGATTTTAGCAAAAAAAAAAGATTCTACAACATAGCCATGACTGATCTAATAACTCATCTTACGAGTGCTTTTGAACAAGCGGAACAAGGATTGTCCAAAATTACGCATGATATTATTGCCATGGAAGGAATGACCGGCACGAAAACACGCCATTTCTATAATAATCTATTAAATCGTATGGACATACGGTATTTAGAAATCGGAACATGGAAGGGTTCATCTGTTTGCTCTGCAATGTACGGCAATCGTGCAACAGTCACATGTATTGATAATTGGAGTGAATTTGAAGGTCCGAAAAATATTTTTTTAGAAAATTTACATAAATATACTGGTGAAAATACTACAACGTATATTGAAAATGATTGTTTTGCGATAGATGTTACAACACTCCCTACATTTAATGTATTTATGTATGATGGAGATCATTCAAAAAATGCCCATTATAAGGCATTGACCCATTATTATAATTGTTTAGATGATATCTTTATCTATATCGTAGACGATTGGAATTGGAAAGACGTCCGTGATGGAACAATGGAATCAATTACAGATCTTGGTCTCAAAATAATATACGAAAAAGAAATCAGATTAACATCTGATAATTCAGTTACTCCCGAGCCATTATTATCTACAGGATGGTGGAACGGAATCTATGCTGTGATTCTACAAAAAAAGAAGTAATCCCTATTAATAATGAGTGCTTATTGCTACCTTCTCTATACGGACGAAGGTCAAACGTATGTTGGCGCAACAGTGGATCCTGATAGACGGTTGCGTCAACATAATAAAGAAATAGTAGGCGGTGCCCGAGCAACAGGTATTCGAGTGAATCAAGGACTGACATGGAAACGGGCGTGCTATGTTTCTCTTCCTGATTGGAAAACCGCTCTTCAATTCGAATGGCGATGGAAACAGTTAGGACGGACTCAATGTAAACATGTTCGTTCTCCTCTAGGGCGGAGGCTTCACTCTCTTCATGTCCTTTTATCACTCGAAAGACCTACTACCGCCGCCATTCCATATGATATGTATCCTGATGGACGCCCAAACATTCACTGGGAATCGGATGATCTTCGAGATCAATATGAACGGATCTAAGCCGACGCATACTCTGAATCATTCGATCCGGGTGGTGACATTTCCATAATCGCCTTGCTTGTCAAATTGGCCTGAATATGATCTTCCAGATCTTGATCTGGTTTACGATTCGGATCAATAATATCCGATTTTGGGACACTTGTGGATGCTAGCTGATCCATGGTACCAGGGCTTGTTCCAAACGCCTCTTCCGAGTCAGAGCCGAATGGGGACTTCAAGTTATGACCAGCCAGTCCATTATCACGAGCTTCCTTTGAAAAGTAGAATACAACGATCAGTACAAGAAAGCAGAATACGAAAAAATTCATACCCAAAACCATTTTTATGTCTATTTATATCAAATAATTTTACGATCGTATAATCACCATGTCGGAATCGGATATTTCTGCCAACTGCTGTGTGAACGTCGCGATCTTCTGTTCTGTATGTTCGATTCGATTCGCTAACTGTTTGATATCAGATTGTGTAGTATATAATTGTTGACGTAATAATTCATTTTCAATATGATATGTCGATTCTATAGGTACATATCTATGCTCTTCGGGAGGGCACCAATTTAAAAGATGGGTCATATTTGATCCGGTCACTCCCATTTCTCTTGGAAAACAATAATATTTGATCGCAACATCCTCAAATCTAAAGATTCGTGATACAGTGGCATACAATGACTAGTTCGTATCTTGATCATATTGATGCGATTATTTATATCAACCTAAATCATCGTACCGATCGTAACGATCATATTATAAACGAAATAAAGAAGATTGATCCGACCCTCTCAAAAACACATCGATTGGAGGCAGAATATATACCAACAAATGGTGCCCTAGGGTGCGCATTAAGTCACGTTAAAGCAATCGAAATGTGTTTTGAACATCCGGAATGGAATCGATGTTTAATTCTTGAAGATGATTTTACATTCCTATCGCCTGATTGTAACGAACAACTTATCGAATTATCAACCTCATGTCCTTCATTTGATGTATTGTTATTGGCATTTGGACATGATCATTTTGTATCTCAAGCAACGGATTCACCACATGTTCGCCGTGTGTACTCTTCTCAGACCACATCTGGATATGTTGTTCACAAAAATTATATGGGAGTGTTACTAAATAATTTTCGGATCAGTAGCGATATTCTGCGAAATCGTGGTAAGTGTCATGATGGCTGTTTAGATCAATATTGGAAGCGGTTGATGCCACATGGCAATTGGTATGCTTATCATACACGTATTGGATATCAGTACGCAAATTACTCCGATATTGAAAACACATATCATAATTATGAGTGTTAGAATATAAATAAATAAATATATAGTAAAGCAATGTCATCGTGGGCGAATCGTAATCTCCCTCGAAAACGTGACATTTCGACCATTGTATCATCGTCCATCGTCGCCCCGATTCATTCAAAACCAGTTAATGAAATTATCTATCCATCCATACCCGTTGCGCCATTACCAGTTGTCCCCCATAAACGTATTACATCCACTTATACAATTCCATCCTATCAAAAAGAAATCGCTTATCTTGATTCATACGACACGACACTAGAACAAATTCGTGCTTTCTCTTCTATGCACTCCGACGCATTAATTACATTTATTATTCCAACAGTAAACCGTGAAACATTATTTCGTACTCTTACATCCATTCGTCAACAAACCAATCAACGATGGAAAGTAATTGTCATCTTTGACGGATGTGTACCAACAGATGAATCCCTATTAGAACTTCTACAAGATACTCGATTCTTATATATAAGTATCAAAAAACACGGTATTCTTTCATCAAATCAATCAGGTCAGGCTGGCCAGATTCGTAATATTGGAATGTCTATGGTCACTACTCCGTGGATCGGATTTGTAGATGACGATGATATAATTCTTCCGAATTATATCGAAAAACTAATGGAAGAATCCAGTACTTTATCAAACGCGGATCTTATTTCGTTTCGAATGATTGATACAGAACAACTTATTCCTCCGCCATTCTGCCAGAGTATTCTACCAAATCAAATCGGAATTAGTTTCGCAATCAAAACATCCCTGTTTAAAGAGGGTTTTCTGTTCATACAATCTGAAAGGGAGGATTATCATTTTGTAAAAGAAGTCCATCGGGCTAGAAAAATGATTGTTTTATCATCTCATATTACATATCTTACACGAAATTCAACATATAAAGCGCACCCTGAAACAACACGGATTGTACTTCGTTAAACGTGTGCTTCGTTAGAGAGTGCGTAAAAAATGCTGTTTATTTATCTCCTACGGAGATAGCCATGATTGGCTCAAACTGCTGATAGCTCAATTGGTAGAGCGGATGACTGTAGTTGTTTAGATGATAGTGATCATCAGGTCGCTGGTTCGATTCCGGCTCAGCAGAGTTATTCTTTTCACATGTGAGATCATTTGAAACGAATTTATTGAAGAGGGTATAGCATTTGATTAACTCCAGCATGATACAGTGCCTGTTCATAATACATTGCTTTGAATTCATTGTAATATTTCTTTCCCACATTATTTTTTTTGGATAAATTTTTAAATTTATATTTCATCCATGTGATGGCCTCTCTATCTTCTTTTGGCATATCATGATCTAGATATCTATGTACTTTATCCATGACTGCCATATATGGACCTCTATTATTTAATTTAATTTCAATTTCGACTCCCTCCACTACTCTTCGAAATACATAATGGAGATTCGGACTTTCTACATTTCGAATCTCTACAAATGTATAACCATGCTGGCCGCAGAGATTAGAGAGTCGAACTAGATTCAAACTATCCATGGGAGAAATAGGAACATTGAAATCAAGATCCGAGTCACCTACTAAATTGGTTCCTGCTGAAAAGCTACTCGCAGAAATAACTTCTTCTTTCAAAAAAGAAGCAATATCTCGCTGTACTGCTTTTTCAATCTTTTTCATTTCTGTATCATATGGTTTGCGCATCTTCATATATTGTTGAATCATCGCACGATCCTCCGTATGAACTTCCTGAATCATTTTTTTTATCCATTTAGCACTTAATTGTAGACGCTCTCTCGCACTCATACTATTTTGATTTGAATGGATCTTATGATACACTTTGGATAACTCTTGACCAATCTCATTCCAGTCTAATACACTACGAAGACTCATCTATTTAGATAAGGATATATTTAGCGTTTTACTTTTTACAAATAATAGGAAAGATATTTGTCTTCCTTTTTTTGTTTCTGAAAATCATGTAGCACACAGCACGAATGATCTGTATTTGCTTGATCGATTTTGAAATAGATCGTAGTTGTGTCATGCTGAACATTCCATCTTCCAAGCATAGGATAGGTGATCTTCATGGAAGTAAATGTACGAATATATTTGGCGATGATTTCTTTCATGTGTTGCATGATGTGATGATTATTTTATGATCACATCAGTGTTTCAATTTTATATATTATGAACTACATAACACCATCACAACAATAACACATACAACGAATAGTATAAATAGCATAAATCTCTTCACTGCAATATGATGTATCTCCTCCATATTTATATTTCTTTCTTCTATTTTATTGTCCTTTATATATTTCATACATAAAGGACATTTTGCGCTAACAGCAATCCAATTCTCTATACATTGTGTGTGATAACGGTGATGACATGCTAACTCCCTCCATTCCGTTTCTACCTCGTCCAAACAAATCACACATTCTTCCTTTTCTTGCTGTTCGTGATACTCCTCACCATTTACTTCCATTCTGTTGTGTAATGTCACATGTTAGTTGTATGTATTTCAAATTTATCTATAAATTCGACATAATTACGATATATCTGGATGATTTCTTTTATTTGCGCTTATGGTGCGTCTTACGTTTAGAACGAGTTGTTCTCTTCTTGCGATAGGAACGACCACCTCGAGACGGAGGCTTTGCGGATGCTTTGATTTGTTCTTCCCAGAATGATATATGCGCATCGAGGCGCTCTACTCTTTTTTCAAGTTCCTTTTTTTCACTTTTTGCGTTTTGAATTTTTGTTCTAAGTCTATGTACTGATGCCCCCATATGGCTTGCAGTTAAGTCAGCTGATGACATCGGGATAACCGAGTTATTTAGACTATATTTACGATGATCGTAAGACATTTATATTAATATCTTAGAAAATTATACGCTTACCGTATTGTATATATTAAATGATATTCTGTTTCGCATATATTTTTTATCTACCGACTATCGGAATTAAAAAATATATTAATTTTTATTATTTTTTTAGTTGTAATACAAAACGTAATACAAAACTAAGAAAAGGTGCTTAGTTGCTGTAAGCAAGGCCACCCATGCCCGACATAATGCGGAGAACGTTGTAGTTGGTGGCATAGACGCGAACAGTCGAGGACAGGTTGGTGCCGACGGCGTTGTTCGAGACGGTCAGGAGCAGCGTGGTGTTGTCAATGCGCGACAAGTTGCACGTGCCCGATGGCTGGTGCTGCTCCGGCTGGAGGGCAAACGAGTAAACGTTGATGCCGACAGCGGGGATGTTGGTGTGGTGCTGGTACGGCTGAACCAAGTTGAAGTAGTTGCCGTCGCGAACCTGGAAGCGGTCGTGGCCGTTGAGCTGGAGGAGCGCGGTGACGACTGGGTTCTTGCCGGCCATGCCCTCGACGCGGGTGACCGAGTAGCCCGACTCGAGCACGGAGCGGTCCCACCAGTCCGAGTAGTTGAACGGCTGCTGTCCCTTCCACGGGTTGATGATGGAGTCATCGCACGACACGTACGAGTCGCGCTGGACGACCCAGACGAGCTCCTTGCACGGGTGGTTGAAGTTGAGCTTCAGCTTGTTGGCCGACGAGGTGATGGACTCACCGCCAGTGAACTGGAGGACGTCGATCAGGTACTCGTGCGAGACCTGGGCGAACTTGCGGCGCTCATCCGTGTCGAGGTAGATGTAATCGACGTAGAGAGACGCGGCGGCAAGACCGCACTGGCCAACACGGTTGCGGATGGCGTGGGCATCCGACGAGCCGTTCGAGTAGTCCCAGCACAGGTTGTTCAGGGAATCGAACTCGAGGTTGATGCGCACCTCGTGGTACTGGAGCGCAATGAGCGGCAGAGCCAGACCCGGGTTGCGGCAGAACCAGAACTGGAGCGGGATGTACAGGGTGTACATCGGGGCGCACGAGGTGATGACCTCGGAGGTGAGGGGCTCACCGCCGTAGCAATCGTTGTCGCAAGACGAACCACCCTGGTACAGGAGGTTGGTGAGCTCGGGAACGTTGCCGACCATCTTGGCATAACCAGCCTGCTTGCCGGCCTCCTGGGTGAGCTCGTTCCAAATGTGCATCCAGTCACCGTAGTGCTTGTCGATGCGCTGACCACCGATCTCAATCTCAACGTAGTTGATGAGGTTGTGACCGATCCAGTTGAGCCAACGGAACTGAGCGCCAGAGCCGTCAGTCGACTGGAGAGCGACCTGCGGGAGGGTCGCCTGGAGGTACATGCGGTGGATGAGGTCACCGTTGCGCTGGATGGTGCAAGTCACCTTCTTGCCGAAGTTCGGGGCGCCGTTAAACGGGTTCTCGATAGACTCCATGGCAAAGTTGGTGTGACGGCGGTACACAACCTTAAAAAAGGTGATCTGGGGGTTGCCAGTCAGGTAAACGTCCTGGGCGCCGTAAGCTACAAGTTGCATCAATCCTCCGCCTGTCATCTGTGGGTTTTATACTTAGACAATACAAAATAATTTTGGGAAAACACATCTTTTT
>JACCDG010054374.1_pt1 | contig 71080 bp, 122 predicted proteins | sample 7442471 | NCBI WGS metagenome assembly JACCDG01 (sample SAMN15323444, study PRJNA562643) | freshwater metagenome | isolation source: river surface water | place: USA:Blue River Watershed | collected 2017-08-17 | reverse complement strand
TATATTGGCGCAGTCCTCAACAGTCAACCTAGGGCAGATTGGCTCATTGTGCTTTTTGAGAAACTCCACCATCAACCGGTGAGCTTCACCAGCATCGGGAATAAACTTGCCCCGGTAGTGGAAACCTTCCTTGTCAAGACGAAGCACTTCCTCGCTTGACTCAGTAAGTGCGACCCAGGATTGTTGGCGCGGTTCAGTCATTGAGTTGCTCCAGTGCGCGGCGGATGGTGTCAACAGAGTCATTCGTGAGGATTGTTTCACCATTCATGTACCGTGTCAGCGCAGTTAGCGCCTGCTCCTTCAGGCTCGGGGGCTTGGGGCGGCGGACGTTGCGGATGTAGCGAGCAAAGTCATAAGCATCTTCACCACCGTCAATTTCAACCAGCCTTAGGCACGCCTCCAGCTCCTGATCTGCGCCCCATTGGGCGGCGAGGGCGGCAATGTGGCACTCGTAGGCATTGTTGACGGCAGCGTCCGCAGGGCCAGACCTTTTCCACTGCTCTACCAGCTCCGGCGGTGGGGTGATGGGATGCTTGTACTCTTGAGTCATCGTCGATCCTCCAATCGGCGGTCACGGGGCGGGCAGGTCGCACTGCGCCGCTCCACGAATATACCATGTGCTAGGGTGCTGCGGCTAACAGAAAGCAGCAAAGCGGCGGGAGTGACATCCTGCCGCTTTTTAATGCTGAGCAACGCGTCGGTATTCTTCCAGCCATTCCTCGCCCATCAGTTCCACCAGTTGCTCACGGGTGACGTTTTCAATCAGGCAAAGACATTCCCTAAAGCGACTTTCGTTTTCTTCTTCGGTTATATCGGTGTCAGCCATAGAAACCGGGGACACTACGAGGGCAGGGTCAGTAGATGGCGTAGTGGGCGTTGATGTTGGCGGTAATTGCAGCACGGTTGGCCGATTGATTTGAATTGTAGAACACAGCTTCAGTAATTTTTTGAGAAGCAGACGCTAGGATGTTGTCAATTGTGTTTTGCGGAAGACCGCCAATCATAAGCTCCGCGCCGTAGGTGCTATTAGCTGGAGTGTAGTTTGCCGATGTACTAGCCCCGCCATTGCTCAAATCTAGTGTCACGGCTGGTCCATTAGAGAATAAAGAAATACCAGTCGATAGGATTTGAGTGGTGTCAATCCTTGGCGTGTTCGCTGGGCGCCTATAAGTTGTGCTGCCGAGTCTTTCAACACCGCTTGATGTTCTGCGGACATCAAGAGTAACGTATTCGCCAGAGAAAACGCCGGTAGATGAACCTAGGCTAAGTATATTAGCAGCAACGCCGTTTATTCCTAGGTGATATAAGAACATCGTGGCGGTGTCTGCCGCTGCTGCTGCTGTTGAGCTGTAAACCATAAACGACATAAAGGCCGCACCAGTGTTGAGGCCGCTGCTGAGCGTGTACAAAGCAGTTCCTGTGCTGTATTGAACCGAAGGTTTGCTGCCGTCAGTCACAAGAGCACCACTGGAGACAATTTGAGGTTGTGCTGCTGTTATCGGTTGGATCTGGTGCCTGCCGTTCCCGCTTTGGTCGTACCACGTCCGCACAAAGCCATTGTTTCCAGTGCCAACCCACGTTGCCAGCGTGCCATCGCTGACCTGCGTAGCGGTGAAATCAGATTCAACGTTGTCGCTGGAGCGGCGAACGCGGACGACCGATGGATTTGATGTGCCAACTAGATTCCGCAAGCTATATGCTGCAGCGGCTCCAGGGAACTGATCTAGCAGAGCATTGGGAGTGAATCTCTGCGCGCCTGTAATTATCCAGCTCATCGCAACACCTCCGCGTGATTAGTGGCAGTGGTTAGTGGGTGGGTCATGTCAATACTGGGCATCTGCAAAGGCCGCCGTGGGCGGGGTGAAGTTGGCGGTGTAACGGGCGACACCTTTGGTAATGCGGAGGTCGTCGATATAGCCGTTAGGGGACAAGAGGGCGCCAGCCGCTGGAGCAAAGCGGCCTGCAATAGTTACAGTTGTAGAAGTGTAGGGGTTAGCGTCTGAATAAGTGGAACCGGACTGCGCTCCGTCAATGAAAAGCCTTGTAGATCCCGATCCTCTACATACCGCAATGTGTTGCCATGTAGCAGAAGCCAATGCGCCGCCCGTGATTCGATCTGAACCACTGACATACGCCCGCAAAGATGCTCCGTTTGCAGTTGAGTAAAGCAAGAGATTCGCTTCTGGTTCACTCAGCCGTAGGTCAACGTAGATTTCAGTTGTGCCTGTATTTACGCGACGCAGCCAAAACTCAAGGGTAAAGTCACCTGCGCCGAGCGCAAGCTGATCATTGGTTGATTTCAAATAATCATCCGCGCCATCAAACGCAATACTCGCCCCGCCAAACTTGCTTTGCGCTGTACTAATCTGCGCGTTTCCAAAAGCGGTGACGGTCTTGGGTGATGGGCTGTTATCGGTGATGGTGGTGCTGCCGTTCGTACCGTTGCCGTGAAGCAGCAGGGAGACGTTGCTGAAATAGCGATCGCCCTCGGTGTAGTTCTTCGCCAGCAGCACCTTCCCCGGCGTATAAATAGGCATCAGTCCGCCCTCCTAGTGTTAAAGGTTACGAAGTGGGTCATGGTATTGCTGCTCCGATGGCGGTGATTAGGGCTGACACGCGGGTGTCGAGTGCGGTGAGGTTTAGGGATTCACCGATGGAGTAAAAGGCTAGGCGGGCGTTGGTAAAGGCGCCAGTAGATCCATTGTTAAATACCCCGATTGTCGCGTTAAGCGGCGTTACTGATGCGTAAGAAAATGTAGTAGTTGCTAGGCTAACGCGTACATTTCCTGACAAAGGGCCAGATCGTGACAAGCCGTGAAATCCAGTTTGATTATTCAATCCAGTTGCGGTAAAAACAAGCGGGGAGTCAGTGCTTCTAGACCTAAAAAATGTTTGACCGGGAACAGTGGTTGATGCTGTAACAACCTGGGACGCTCCACTGGCGCCAGTGGTGCCAATTAGCACAGCAATGCTGTTTGTATTGGCCGTAGAAACAAAAGCGCTTAAATGCTGACTGTCTTGCGGATCCGCATTGTTATTTCGACCGCTATTTACATAGTTATCTGTCCCGTTTCCTTGCAAGCCTGTCTTGCGGTTGTAATTCCATCCGCCCTCGGTGCCGAACTTGCTTGGTGCAGTCCCCACCAGTGGAGTCAAAGCACCACTCAGTGTCCGAGCACCAGCCAATATGCAACTTGCCTTAATGGCGTTCCAGGTGCCATCGAGCTTGCAGCCAACAATGAAATCATTGATAGCTTTGCCGACGCCAAACTCCAGGGCTTGACCATCGGCAGCCTCCACTGCGGCGACATAGGCAATGGCATCAGCATCCGTCAGGCCGCTAAACCCAGGCCGCCAGACCAGCGTCATACCTCACCCCCAGGATTAGTGTCGTTGGTTAATGGGGCTGTGCTTTTATTAATGCGAGACTTCATATAGGCAACAACAGCTTCTAGATCTTCGAGCGTTGAGTCGCTTTTTATGTCGTTAGCTTTCATGGATATGACGCATATGTTGTCCGGGACATAGCCCTTTGTATTGTCAATCCGGTCAATACTGGGAGAGTTAGGAATCAATGCAGGATGTTTTTTGCCGCCGCCCGCTGAATCGTAAAGAGGAATACCCAAAACCGGGCATACATCTGGAATAAGAATATCATCAATCGTAATCGTACATTCAATATCAGCTTGCTTTGCTCGATTCCTGGCTGCGTAGAGCAGTTTCTTGCGTAGATCAAGACGTTGATAATTGCTGCTTTGGCAGCCTCTGCATTGATGGTGGCGGCCACGACCAAAGATGTCAAAACGACTCGGTGCAGTTTTGGTCTTGAAGCAAAAGTCTTCAATGCCGCGATACTCTTGACACATTGCGCAGCGCATCACCAACGCACAGGGCTGAATTGCCGAGCGCTTCCAAGGCGTTTTACGTTGCTGGGCTGTGATGGGAGCCATTAGGCATCACCTCCGCTGAAGTCTGGCTGAGATTGCGGCGGAGGAATCACAATGGCATCGGGTCCGGTGTAGGCAGGATTCGGAGAACCATCAGCCAAAAATTTTGGCTCTACGGCGCCTACGAAATACGGACCGACCTTATAAATCTCAGCACGCTGCCGCACAGTCTCCACCACGCTGGCAGCGAAATACTCTTCAGCCGTAGTGGCGTCAGTAGAACCAGCGGAAGAGACAATAGCGAATTCTGCCGCCAAGGCGGGCAGTAAATCATCAGGGATTTCAACGCTAAATTGAGACATGGGACACCTCCTTAGGCGGTAGTGGCTTTGATGATGGCGAAAGCGATCACGACCGCTTCGCTAAGGCTGCCCGCAGTGATGTTGCGGACGTCAATAGACGCAGACCCTGCAGCGGACCGCGCATTCAAAAGGTAGGAACCTGCGGTACCACCACTTATGTGATTGAGAACCAGCACATCACCAGCGGCAATGCTGCTATTTGTCAAAGTAAAGCTTACCGTAGTATCAGCCGCCAAGGCTGCATTATTCAGCGTGATTTGTCCGCAGCGTGTGTTAAGCGTAACGCCCGTGGACTTGTTTGTGGCTTGAGTAACGGTTCCACCAGCACCTGAGCCATACCCGAACGGAAGCGTGGTGCGAAGACCATTTGTAGTATCAAATGTCAGACTAGAACTGCCTGCATAAACGCCTGCATTGTTATATATGACAGCAGTGGAAGACCCTGCAACTAGCCCGACGGTGCCCGTTGCATCAGGGAACGAAATCGTGCGGTTAGCTGTAGGTGTGACGCACTGAACGGTCGTAGTAAAGCTGCCGCCATCATCGAGGTTGATGTCACCAAACACCTTGGCTTGGCCGCCGTCAGCGGTGCTCGCACCAACGGTTAGCAGGTTGGTGGTCTTGTTAAACGTCAGACCACTATCGCCAGCAAAGGCGCCACCATCATTGAACTGTACCTGGGTGCCACTGCCAGCAGCCGCTGTAACAGGAGTTGTTCCATTGCTAGCACTAGTGATGCGACCTTGAGCATCAACAGTAATACTGGCGTAAGTGTATCCAGAAGGTGTAACAGCAGTGTTTGCTAGTTCAAGCGTGACATCACCACTGGTTCCACCACCAGTAAGACCACTACCTGCGACAACGGCAGTAATATCACCACTGCCACCACCACCGCCGCTGGATCCTATTTCATCAAAATTTCCAGTGAAGGGATTAAAAACGTATGGCATGACTCAACTCTTTGTCACGGAAATAAGAGTAGAACCGCTATAAGCAAGAGCCAAAGTACCAACTGTAGTACCACTTACTCCGCCGGTTTTATAAACAACACCAGTAAGATTGGAGCCTGTATAGCTAAGAGAGATATAATCATGCTCCGGGATGCTCAGTCCCTGAAAAACGGGTACAGGCCCGCCATCAATGTCACCACGTACCAGGAAAGCTTCATATTGCTCTCCATTGATAATTCTTTGGGCCATGGCCGAAGTGCTCTAATATGCCAATGATAACGAAAAAGAATTGCTTTGACGCTAGCTCTTTACGACAAGCTTCATGAATTCCACCAAGATATCATCGGACTTTGTTTTATTCTGCACAATAAAGAAAATGCGATCGCCAGTAGCTAACTGAACCAATGTTTGAATGCAGCCCGATTGTGGCTGGTTAGAACTAGATCCCGCATTGGTATAAATTTCACTTTCTGAAATCCTATCCGCATCTGGATCCAGTGGAGAAGAAGGATTCCGATTCACTCCAATGTAAAAACCACAAGTGTCTTGACTGCCAGAATAAAAACTAAATGTGGCAATGGCATGGAATTTGCCATTGGTTCCCAGGTATTTAAGCGAATTGCTAGTAGCGTCTTTTTCAAAATTTACAAGCATATTTGTCTGCATAACACCGGACACTACAGCCCTTCCATTGGTAATGGCGATGGGAGTGGGAATGGTATTGGCCTTTAAGTAGATAGCTCCCGAATCTTCACTGCGAGGAGGGCCTTGTGAACCAGGAGCCGTTAATTGAAGATTGATATTACTAGGTTGTATAACAACATTGCCATCTTCTTCAGTAATGGCAACAAAAGCATTATTCTGCTCAACTGTTACGGCTGTCATTATGGCCTCCAGGACAAACCAGGATTCCAAAATGCCGTGCCTTCTAGCAAGTAAAATTTATCCCCGGAAGACGTGGTTACAAGCAGGTCATATTGCCCTTGTTCTGTCACTCCACTTGTCGTAGCAGCTTCTAGGCGCATTTTAAACATACCACTAGGCTGACTTACCCATGGAGTAGAAAAAGTGGCGAGCTTGTCAGTGCCAGTGGTGTCCCATAAAGTGCCGCTAAGCGTATAGCCACTCATATTAATTGGAACGCCTGCATTGTCCTTGTATTGGACAGGCATTTCAAAGGTGGCACCCTGATGGATGGTAATATCGTATTTAGCAGGATTTTGCACTGCTCATTTGCTTTTCCTCCATTGTACTACTCTTTGCAGTGCGCTCCGCCATATTCTTCGGAAAGCATTAAAAACGCATCCACCATGCTTTGAGGGGCATAGCCACAGCCAAGCGCAAATTGATAAAACTGTCTTGTCAATCCAGTGGCATTCACTTCACTGCATTGATGAATGATTTCCTGATAGCCAGCAACATCAACGGCGGCTTTATCATCAGTGAAACGATGGGAAAAGGAATAAGAATCAACAAAAGCCATCGCATAAAAAAGGAGGCTCCCGAAGGGTAGCCTCCTCCATGGCGCATGTCAATTAGCGGCCCTGGCCCCTCGAAAGCTTCCTTCCATGGCTTGGTTTGCTGTGCTTACCATCGCCTTGGCGAGTGGTCTTGGGCTTGCTAATGATGATGCGTTTGCTGCTGGAAGCACCAATTTTGCTTTTGACTGCCATTAATCGATGGATACGGCGAATGAATTTTAACAGAATTACTGAGGGATGTCCGTTTCCCCTGCCGTAGTTAGCTCTTCAATGACAGGCTCAACAAACTGCTCATCAATGTAAGACCAGCCAATGCCAGCATTATTCCGTAAAAGCACTGCAATGCATCCGCTGGGCGGCTGCCACGGAGGCTTTCCATCCCAGACGATAACGTTGACGACAAGATTAGTGGAGCTATCAATAATTGCGTAGTTCATTACCACTCCAGAATCAAGACGACGCCAGCGGTGCCAGCGCTACCTGAGTTCCAGTTTGCACCAAACCCACCATAGCCAAAGCCAGCTTGCCAAAAACTCCAGCCAGGAGCCCCACCGCCATTTTGCGTAGCAGCAACTGTGGCAGTTCGCCTGAAAGTATTAGCAGCGACAGAACCATATAGGCCAGGCATACTGATTTGAGCATTAGTCGCGTCTCCGCCAAAACCACCCGCTCCGCTGCCACCAGTTCCGCCAGTTCCGCCTATGCCGGTCAAAACAAGTCCAGTGCCGCTTGGCGTAAATACAGTGTTGCCACCTGTTCCTCCAGTGCCATTCGACGGACTGCCACCGCCACCGCCGCCGCCAATAGTAATAGTGGCCTGAGATCCCATTTCCGTTGAGTTGTAGAGCCTGAGTCCAGTGCCTCCGGCCCCTCCACCGCCAGCCAAGATTCCAGAGGCAGAAGATCCACCACCACCTCCACCGCCGCCAGTAGCAAATACAAGAAACGTCGTCTTACCTGCAGTGGGTGTATAGGAGCCAGAAGAAATAAATAGTTGTAAACTTGCTCCAGCCGCCACAGTTCCCCAAGCAGCAACGCCAGCCGAGCTAATTAACGCCTTTCCACTTTGGCCAGCCTGCGATGGCAGTAATGCTGCTAGTGCTGCCGCTGCCGTTATCTGACCAGTGCCGCCATTGGCAATAGGCGTTACTCCACCAGTCCTGAATCCTGCAGGATCAAGCACGCCAACTGTGATCCAGCCATTGTTGCTTGCGTTCCTAACCTTCCACACAGCAGGCGTAGAAGATGTATCCACCCATGGCTGAAATGCAACTGTGGTAGCGGGCGCACTTGGACCGCTTGACTGCGAAAACAACGCAGCCAGGTTGTCATTGATATCTGCCCGAACAGTCGGGAAGGTGGCGTTCTGAACTGTCTGATCAGACTGCGCCATTAAATCCTCCGGCCAAAGCCAGTTGCAGCATAATTATATGACTTTATTATAGGCAGGTCACTTGAGCTGAAACTAATGCTGAAGCCAGTGCTGGTGGCGTTGCTAACAATATAGCTTTCGCTAGACAGGAGATCAATGGGAGTGATATTCAGTGAATTAACCTCATAAAAAGCTGCTGAATAAGTAACCGCGTCAATAGTGCTAGGTGCAGTGCTCACCTCGGAACGCTGCTGCAAATATGGCACCACTCCAAGCTCCTCTACGGCCAAGCAAGCCTGATCAGTAAGGATGCTTAGAACTGCTTTGCATTGAAACGCCCTGCCTCTCACATTGGAATGGACAAGTTCGTTCCAGTTGCCCCATATTGGTGACACACTTGGATCATCGTTAGTGCTGCGAATATAAATAGTAACGTTTGCAACATCCTGGCTTACACCGTCAAATAGTCCAACTTCAGAGTCAAAAAGTCCAGAAGCCGAGTCAAACAATGTACCAGTTGAAATTGTGCGTGTGAGTAGATTGCGATAGAAGAACACATCGTAGACCGCTCCCATATCAAGAGTTTCTACAAAGGTATATTCACCACTGAGTCCACCTTCAACATAGTATTCGGCAACGTAGCCATCATCAACGTAAAGCTCTGGCTTAAGCAACAATGCCGTTTCCGTGCCATCGTACGCAACATTCAGCTTGCTTCCATTAAACGGAGTCGTCTGCTGATCATCACGCCAGCGCACGCCGCCAATGTAGTAGTCATTGACGTAGCCTTCAGCCACGTATAAGCCAAGAAGCAGGCGCGGCTGGTATTGAGGCAGATTGACATACAAGGACGCAGCATTTACTGATCGTGACCCCGTATAGTCTTCAAACTTGACCAGATACGTGCCGGGAATCAAAGGCACTTGCTTCTGCGTTGAAGTGCCAGCAACGCCATCAACAATTTGGTTAGACGACCCCCATTCTGCTTGTAGAGCAGAGCGTGGATCGTGGCGAATAATAACTCGCCCGCCAACTCGCACGTCAAGATCAGCAGCCTCGTTCCAAGTCAGGATTGCCTGAGTTTCGCTAATCGCTGTAAGACTCAGGCCGGTAACATCGCCGGGAGGGGCTCCAATGCCTTGTACTGTATATTGAGCAATCGCTGGCTCGCTATAGAGAATGCCACTGGTGCTAATGCTCGACACTTGTATTTCGTAAACACCAGTCTGCACGTCATCAATGTTGAAAGTAGGCCCCTGAGATTGAACAGTAATAAAATTATCATCTTCGTGCCGATACTTCACTCGATAATATTTGATGCCAGAAACAGGCTTCCAACTAAAAGTGATTCGCACCGCCACGCGCCCATTTAGCACGTATTGTTGCTCTGCTCCATTGGTCGTGTTAATTGCCAGTCCTTCAGGCGATGGAGGAATAGTATTTAAATTGGTAATATCGCGCTGCTGTAAGGGTTCGCCGTTTTCAATGTAGGCATATTTGCTTGGATTATGTGCCAAGGCTGAAACTGCATAGCTGATACCCTCCTGTTCTTCAATGGCAAGTACGCGCCAAAGTGAACTTTGTAGCGAAGACGATTCCAGCATCCATATTGAATTGCTATTCGGAATAGCAGAAAAGTCTTGCTGAACAGTAATTACATTGTCCTGAATTAGCGCAATATCTCTGCTTTCAATTGTGCCATCTGGCAGAATTATGCTTAAAGTAGATCCTCCTGGAGCACTAAGATCGGTATTGGCTGTGTCATCTACTGTAATTGTATTTATAGTGGCACTTGTAATTCGGCCAGCCCGTCGTGATCCTGCTTTCATGCGATCAGCAATTTTAATAATCTGACCAGGCCGCACCGCTACGCCAGCCTCTGAACTTACCGTAAAGCTGCATACTTGCTTTTCATAGCGTTCAGAGTAGAGCAGCCAGCGTCCAATGCGATTTGCTTGCCCACGACTTGTACAAGCAAAGGCTGATATATCAGTACGCACAGCACCATATTTCTCAATTGCCTCAGCATCTTCTACCACTTCAAAAGCAATGTCTTTTAAATCAAGGTCTAAATAACTCACCACTGCAACATTAGGCCTTGCTTTTAAACTGCTTCCGCTATAGCTAAATACACCACCAATTACATTGGCATTAGTAAATAAATAAGATGGATCTGCTGGGGCATCCTGGGCAATTGTTAGTCCACCATTGCTCCAAAAACCTTGACAACGCATCACTGATAAAAGATCGTTGACAAGTTGGTAGGCTTCTTCTGAAGTCTGAATGGTGCAATTACAAGAGAAACGTGCCTCCTGTTCGCCATCGCCAAGGCCACTATCGACTAGCTGATTAGCATATTTACTGGCAGCAAAAAAAGCCCACTTATCTAAATTGGCAGCATTTCCCGTAAAAGTAGTTCGTTCCGATGGAGTGAGAATATGATCGCCAAAGCCATCAGTTGTATCTGTGAGGAGATGGTACAGAATCCATGCAGGACATGCAGTCCAAGTGGCAGGCGCAAACGTGCCATCCCACACGTAGTTCAATGGATAAATAATCCTGCCACTATCAGGATCAACAGTAACGCCATTAGGAATTCTGACCTTAATTCCCTTTACAAGGTATTTGCGTGATGGAATGCTATTAAATTGTTCAGCATCAACACGAAGTCCGACTAATGCAGAGTTTGGGTATGCTAATTTTGCATAAACAATTTCTGTGTAGCTGAGGAATTGCGTGTCATTACTTAATAGCTGGCTTGTGCTATCCGCAGTAAGACGCGAAACTTGAATGGCAACATTGTCAGTTGGATTGGGTCTTTTTAGGTCAATTAAATAATCCTTGCGATATTCATCAGCAGTACGCCCTGATATGACCCCACCATTGCTGCTATTAACAACTGTTGTATAAACACCACCGGCATACGAAACGGCAATTTCAATAGCCACTGATGCACCAGAAGTATCGCCATTTCCAGGATTGATCTGCTGCAGCGATGGAATTGAAATGGTTACTTTTACGGCATCCACTTCATCGTCTGTAATAGTGACAACAGACGGCACCCCGTTACGTACAGTTACACCAACACCAATGGTATTTTCTGCTCCCGTAGTAAAGGGAATTGTATCCTGTGTTTGAGTGCCATTTCGTAAATGCACTTCAACATCTTTAAAGTTATAACTTCCAGTTTCGCTTTTAATTTGCGTATCGTTGAAATAAATTGATTTCAGAAAAGCATCGTCAGCACTTCCGTCAGAAACAATACCTTCAATCTCACCAGCCGAGATCAAGTCGATGATATTGGCATATTGCCGCGAATCAAGACTGTCAGGCGCCGTTGATGGCGTCCTGGCACTTCCACCTCCACCACCACCTTTGCCTCCACTACCACCAGCGCCCGCAATTAAAGTCATGCCTTCACCTGTACAGTGTCAATGCCAGCAGAAATTACAACACTTCCCGTAAGGGTTTTACCAAATACCAATGGAACGGGAGTGCCTGATCTACTGGAATTTTGCAGCCCTGAAAAATTAAAAGTTTTACGAGGGTCCGATTGTGTATCTGATCCCTGAGGAATTCTGGGGACAGGCGCTAGAAGTTGCGCTACGCCAGCAAAGACAAGACTGACGCCAATACTTCCAATAATGCTTGAAGCCACACCCCCGATGAGTCCTGTTGTTCCAGCCGCTGCACCTGCTGCACCACCAACTCCAGCCCCAAGCCCCAAAAAGCCACCTGCAACAGGTGCAAAGATGATAGCCGCTGCAATTAACGCAATGCCAGCAAGAATTTTACCTGCGCCACCACCAGCTCCTGCAATCACTGGCACTATTACAACATCCAATTGCCCCGCTGGATCATGCAGTTCATCTAACGCTAAATCGTAACTACCAATACTCACTCGATAATGCTGGTCAGCCATGTGCTGTTCAAGCTCTGGCCAGTTAGCAACAAGAAAACGCACAGCCTCGGCAGCCGTAGCCACATCTGCTTGTAACACACGATGGCCTACAAACTTTGCAAGCTGGCCATAAAGCTTAATCTTGCGCAGCATAACGTAGCCTCCTTCCAACACATTTTAACAGCCAACCTCCCAGCAAATCTCTACTGCTGAGCCGATCTTGAAGATGATGTAATACCATGCCATCTTCTAAAAATACTCCACAATGATTAAGCCCCGGCGAATGAACGCTCATTAGTAATGCGTCGCCGTGTTGTAAAGGCTCTTCTTCCGCAAGCTGCCTAAATCCAGTGGATACCCAGCATTGATCAAACATTGGCGCTGCCAGGAAATCAGCAGGATTAACTGGTCGCTCCCAGTCACGCAACATTATTCCTTGCTCCGCATACCAATCCCGCAATAACGTCCAGCAATCTGTAATTCCCCACACCCATTGACGACCAATCAATGGTGCTTTATATCCAGAAGGCTTGCATTCGCTCCATTGATTTGACGATGGACTGACAATAAACCAAGGAAGTCCGCTTGCTTCACAAGCAACGCGATCAGCTTCACTGGGAGTAGAAGATGTCAATGGATGAGAATGAACAATTGCCGTTATTTCTCCATGGTCTTCTGCTGCCGCGTAATCTTCTGGCGAAATCACAAACATTTGATTGGCTTGTGCCGCAATATTTCGACATGGCCAATAGCGCTTTCGGCCTTTTACTACAACTACAAGGCCACAGGCTTCTCGCGGGCTTTCTTGCTTAGCGTGCTCTAAAGCAATGTCCTGCCAACTCATGCCGCGAACGAACCAATGCCAGGAAATCCACCAAAGGGCAGCCTGTTATTCTTTCCAAATCTAGCTTCGCAACTACTTACACGCTTACCACATACGTCTTGACTTAAGTTTCCCACTGGATTATCTTTTGAGTCAAAGTAGGTAGAGCCAATGTAGCTACATTCTGCCGATCGATATTTCCATTGGCAGCGGGTAATGCATTGCCTCTTGGGAGCCCTGACACCAGCCAAGTCAAAAATGCTGCTGAGTTCATACTCAACAACTTCTAATGTTTCATTAACAAGCCGGTCAACATAATATACCTCTCGTGGCCATTCGGCGTTAGGGTCACTTGGGCCATAGGGATTTTGAGTCCAAGTAGCACCAACTGGCTGATACTCACTAACAGTGGCCGACTGCTCAACTTGAGCACCCCAGAGGTAGATGCCAGATGTGCCGTCGCCTGTGAAGGTGAGCTGATTGGCGGCATTGGCCATTCCCACCCAATTAACAGCCGAAGTAGTTGTGGGCGTGTAGGTAATGCCGATGCGATACCAGCCATTGCCGACCGACTCCGCAAACTGTGAAGTGGCATTGCTGTTTGGCGCAATAAATGTGCCAGACACTAGGTCAAATAAAGCCCGTGTAGTGACTATTGAGGTATCTCGAATCCAGACCTTTGTGTACTCGCCAGCCTTGGCGTACACGCTGTAGGTAATTGGCTCGTTGGCGACAACTGTTGAGGCTATGTAGAGCCGTTGTGAATCGTTATCCGTCGAGCTAGACACCTTCGTTGCAGTCATGGTGCCATCGGGCGCCAGGGCTATGCCAGGTTGGCGGTATCGCACCTGAGGGCCAGGAGCAGTCGCGCCTTCAACCCACGCAAACAGGTTGGTGTTGGTGAGCAGGTTGCGGCGAGCTGGGAAGTTGGCACCGTCCAAGTAACGCGCAAGCGTGCGGATCCGAGTTACCTTGGCACCTTCGAGGCCATCAGGCAGCGTCAGGATCAACGCTGTGATTGTGCTCAGTATGTTGGCCACGCGCAATGTTGGGCGCGGCAGCGTACCTTGCCCATTCCAGGCAAAACCATCAGCTTCAATGGGAAGAGCCATATATTCTTGACCCGCCCATATGATCGGCTGATTTAAGCCGTTTACGCCAGCATGAAAATAATAGGTTTCATCAACGCCATGCTGCGCTGCATTTAGTTCAAGCTGAAATAGCTCAATAATGGCGCTAGGCGCAATACCCTGCAAGTTGCTAACAACTGCAGCATTGCTGTCGCTGATGACATAACCAGCGATCCAGTAGCCACTGACGACATACATCAGGTGTTAGCAGCCTTAATTACTGCGAATCGAAGCACAATTGCTTCACTTAAACTGCCAGCGGTGATGTTGCGCACAGTAATTGCAACACTACCAGCAGCGGGCTGCGCCGTAAACGTATAAGCTCCAGCAGTACCAGCGCTTACATGCTGCACAACAACAATATCCGTGGCAGCAACAGTGTTGTTGGTTAGCGTAAACGCAACATTAGTGCTAGCGGCTAGGGCCGCGTTGCTGAGTGTAATGTCGCCGCAACGCTTGTTAAGGGTTACTCCAGTCGCCTTGCTGGTGGCTTGAACAACAGCGCCTCCCTCTCCCGCAATATAACCCGCCTTGTCGGTGTTTAGATTATTAAAGTTGGCATCAAGCTCGTTGTGAGTAAGAGGTGAGCCTTTACCAGCACGAGTGACAATAGTACTCATTTTTCTAAAAAGGTGTAGTTACAAGATAGCATGCGAGCTATGGCTCGAATACTTGACGGAACGTTGCTTGAATTTGATAAAAAGAATCACTAATATACTGCCTGCTCCATTGGAAACACACCCATTTATAACTAGTTGCTGAACCAGGAGGAGTCCAGTCAAAACTAGCGGCATCATCAGCTCTAGCATCTAAAAACGCTTCGATTATATCGGCATCTTGTGTTTTAACCATGAAAGTTAAAGACCATTCTTTTGGGTTTTGATTTATACCAAACTTAATCCTTTGCTCATAACCATCACCAAAGCTGATTTGCTTGATAACGGGAGCACTATTTTTCTGTGCATCAAAAATAGGAGCAATGGAAGGGAAAACTGCCATGATTATTACCTCCGTGAAGATGCAAGCAGCCCGCCAGGACGTTGTTGACGGATAATTTCAGACTGTACTGCTACGGAAATCACCTGTCCAAGTTGATTTGCATTAGGTTCATTACCTTGCACTGCTGATCCCTTTGCGTCAACGTTGACTACCACGTTTACATTCCCTCCATCGCCACCTCCCGATAGCTCTACAGGAATAGAACGACCATCGGGCAATGGGACAACGGCTTCATTGTAGCGACCTTCACCTACAAGGCCGAGGGTGGGGCCTGTAACAATGCCACCAGTGGCAAATCCCGCAATCCCGCCGCCAATACCACCAGTAAACGATGGCATGGAAATACCACCCGCTGCAGGAATGCTACCTGGGGCCATGGAGAATGCAGAACCAGTGGAAAATCCTCCACTCATACCAGAAGTCCAAAGCCCACCAGCCAATGGAGTTAAAAGACTTTGTACCAAGCCAATGATTTGCATTTGAATCCATTTCTGAATCATTTGCGCTGCCATGTCAAGGAACGAATCTGCAATACGCTGGAAGAAATTAGCCATTGCTTGCTGCGCTGTTTGCGCTCCGCTAATGACATCTTTAAAGGATTGAGCAAAAGAAGAGCCAATCGCCTCGGCCCCAGTTTTTACCATCGTCTGGGTGCTTGCTAAATTCTGCAGCTCTTTCTTAAGCTCTTTAATCTTTTGCGTCAAAGCATTTGTATCTTCAGCTTGCACGTAAATCGCTGCGCGAAGTGCCAGCTTTTGTTGTTCCGTGAGAAATGGATATTTCCGGATAATATCTTCATATTGGCGGGCTAATTTAATCTGCTTCGCTTGCTCTTCTGGAATGAGCCCGTTTTCAATGCGAATGTCCTCAAGGTCGCGCAAAAAGTCCTTTTGATCTCTCGCTCTGTCTTGTATCTTTTTGTTTTCTTTTTCTTGCAGCACTAAATAAGCTTGCTTTATTTCGTTGTCCTTTTTATACACTGCGACATTGGCATCTTGCAGCTTGTTGTTATATTCTTGCTGAGTTAAAGACTTGCCAACAATTTCCGACTCTTTATCAATCAGCATCTTTTGATATGCCTGTAATTCGGCTAATTCTCCACGCAGTTTTACTGCTTGCTTTAAATTTTCAAGAGAGTCAGCTTCTTCGTTATTGCCCGCCTTTCTTGCTTGGGTAATCTTTCGAGCCAGATGAAGCTCCATGTCAGACGCCCGCATCTCAGCCTTGCGCCTGCTTTCGTTGTCAAGAATTTGCTGCAAAGGAATTTTCTTTGGCTTTCTTCCTGCTCCGTCCTTATCTTTTCCAGCAGACAACTGAACCGGCTGAATTTGTGATTGTACATTAACTGGACGGGCCTGTAATCTTGCAGCAGCCAAATTTTGTTCAAGTTTTTGAATGGCAGCTTCAACTTGCGTGGGATCAATCGTTCCTGTTCCATATGTACCAGTCTTTGGATCAACAAGCCGACCAGTAAACGCAACGCCCGGAGTGCCACCCGCTGCCGCCATTGCTGTAACCTCTGCTCCAGAAGCGCTCACAAGGCCACCTAAGCCCTTGCTTTGCTGCTGGAATTTTTTCAGCATTGCAATCTGATTTTCCGTTTGACGAGCCAGTACAGTTGCCTGTGTTTGCGACATGGCCGCAATAGATTGCTGGGCATTTTTGGCTGCAGTCTGAATATCAAGCATTTTTTGATAGACAGAATTAAGGTGCGAGACAAGCATTGTCAAGCCAGCAAAGATAGCGGTTGCGCCAAGTCCCATAAGCGAGAATTTCGCTGCGCCAGCAGCTAGCGCTAGGCGCTCAAGTGTTAGGCGTCCAGTAATTAACTGACGAATAAGGTCAATCAATGCAGTGGCGGCACTAATGATGCCAGTCTTTGCCAATAATTGCATTGCCAAAGCTGCTATACCAGCTTGCGCTGCCCAGTTTGCCAAGAAAGAGCCGATAGGCGTATTTATGAACTTCGCTAAATATTCGAGTGTCGTAAGAATAATGTTCCCAAGAGTTAAAAATGTAGGCGAAAGCTGCTGAATGACATTAGCTAGTGCCTTTCCAATTTCAGTTACTTGACCCAATATCTCATAAATGCTTCTTGCGTTTTGCGAAAGCATATTGGCGGGCCCAGAATTACCTGCCATTGCAGCACTAAATGCTTGAACAGCGCTAGTCGCATCCGTGATTAGCTGAATAATGTCTGGACCAAATGCTTTCACACCAGCCGCAACAATAGGCTCAAAACTTTCATACAGACGAGTCATGGCCGTACTCATCTGATTAACGACGCCCTGCAAAGTATCGGCGGCCCCTTGAGCGCCAGCTCCAAATCTATCTTCTAAAACAATGGACAAATTGGCGAATACTTGCTCAAGAGCCTTGCCGCTAAGTTGTCCTTTCTCCATAGCCACCTTGAATTCTGACAAGCTAAGGCCAGCGGCTTCTGCCATGATTGACAGTGCGCCAGGAATAACATCACCAAGCTGACCGCTCACTTCTTCACTCATGATTTGCCCTTTAGAGGCCATCTGAGAAAACGCGTAATTCACTCGATCCACTTGATCTGCACTAAGCCCAAGTGTCGCAGCAGCTTTAGACACGCCTACAAACAGGCCTTCAATGGTTTGAGTGGGAATACCAGCAGGCTCCATGGAGGCATATAGCTTCACAAAGCCTTGACGGGCACTTTCTAACGGCACGCTGAATTGATCAACAACAGAAGAAACAAAAGAAGATGCCCTGTCTGCTGCCGCTGCGCTACCCGTAAGAGCATTTAGTTGGTTATTGAAAGTTTGCAGAGCCTTGGAAGCATCAAAAGCTTGCCTTGGTAGATCCATGAAGAAAGCAAGAGCTTTATAGGCAGTACCAAATAACAGAACTTGCTGCACTGCATAACCGAATTCACCGCCCAGCTCTTGAATCGCACCAGCAAGTGGCACTTTTGCTTGCTTCAGGTATTTATCAGCCTCTCGCAAAGCCGACGACATTTTTCCAAGCTCTAAATAGCTGCCTGGTAATTCAGTACGAGGAGCATAAGGAACCATCGCTCCTCCTCTGCCACCACCACCTCCATCGCCTCCAAACCCTCTCACCCTGTCATAGGGGTAGTTAGGCCCGCCAGCAGCAGTTGTCATGCCCGCAGGAGGCAGAGCTAATTGCAATGGATAGCCAGGAAGCTGAGGGCCTCCTCCAAAGGCAAAACCAGGCTGACTAGGTGGAACAGTTCCCGCTCCAAATCTTCCCTGTTTTAACTCTTGATCTAGAGCTTTTTGGATGCGACGAATGTACTGGCCAGGCGTTTCATTGGTGGCGGGCAGATCACTAATATTAATACCACCAGCAGTACTAAAGAGATTGAGGTATTTAAGGACAGCAGGGGCATTCTTGGCAAATTGTATCGCCGCTTGACGCAGCCTATCGGCAATAGGGCCAGACTGGCTCAATGCACTATCCGCTATCCCTCCAATACGCGGAGCCCTGAATTGTTGCCCTCCAAGTTCAGAACGCAATGCTGCAGTGCCACCAGTTTGACCAGCCCCTGGCAGTAAACCACGAGCCATTTCTTCTCGCACATTTTTAATCAATTCCCGCGCTGCATAACGTGCGTCAATAGCAGCAGCTTTTTCAGCAGCAGCCCTAAACTTACCCTGCTCAATTTGCTGGGGAGTGCGATAGCTTGTCTGTCCAGCAGCAGGTAACATGCGCCCTTCCATTTGCTGCCGCATGGCATTGCGCATATCCACTTCAACAGCTCTGCGCATAGACTCTTGAAATTGCCGCCTGCTAATGGCATCTTTAATACCACGAACATTAAGCATTTCGCTGGAAGGTAGCGCTCCTGCAATTCTGCGTCCTGCGGGTAATGCTTTAAGCGTTGAAGCTGCAGTTGTCACTGCATCTGCTAATTGCCTCGTAGCTCTCGGCAAATAACTGTTTGCAGAGAAATTGCGAGCAAACATGTTATTTGCTTCTTGTAGTCTTCTGTAAAATCCCTCTACTGCAGATTGCCGAGCACTCGTACCGCCAAAATCAGCGGCAGGCGGCAACAGACGTGATGATGCTGCGCGGAGAGATTGCATTTGCGCCGCCATTTCAGCGGCTTGCCTGGCGATCTCCGCGTTGCGTTTATCTATCTGCGCTGCCTTAGCTAAAGACTCGCGCATCAAATAACTGGTTTCAATGGGGCCAGTTTTGGCAATATTTGGAAACGGCCCCCGGCGATTTGGATCAAGCCCGCCCATGCGAGCTTCAATACCTAACCCTTGCTGGTATTTGGCTACTGCAATATTTTGCCTAATAGCTTGTAATGCACTGCTCCTACTTGCTCCTTGCGGGTTTTGAGCCTGAAATTCAGAAAGCAGCCTCTCCAATTCTTGTTTGCTGCGACCTTCTCTTAACCCTGCTACTGCTTTTGCAAGCTGATTTGCATTGGCTTTGGCAATTTTTTGAAGCTCAGATTGATACGCTGGGCTGTCCAAATAAGACGGCCTGCGTGCTCCACTGGCAGCAGTAGCAGTGCCCCCTGTTGTAGAAGGCTCAACTCCTACTTTGATCTTGATACCACTAAGCGCTGTTTTAATAGCGCTTTTAAAGTCTCTAACCTCCTCTTTCGTAATAGGCGAAAGTTTTACATCAATTTTCTTTCCATCAAGCTCGCCAAGTCCTTTCTTGATCGAATCAATGCGACCTGGAACAGCGTCAAGATTTCCCCCAATTTCAATGCGGTAAACGCGCCTACGAATAGCACGCTGAAGATTATCTAGTTCAGCATTTAATTTACGCCTATCAAATTTGACAGCAAGATTAGCCGTGAATTCGCTTTGGGCAATATTGACAGCCTTCCGCATTTCTTGGCGGAAGAAATTAAGGTCGAGGCCAATACCAAGTTTTAATTGAACCTCACCAGCCATTTTACGTTACACGCCTATTATTTCGTAGTGTAGCTATTCCCCTGCATCTTCACGCATTGATGCGGTTTTTAACTCATCTACAAGTAGCGCTATTACCCTTCCATCCATTCGCGTGGTTTTCATGAGACGCTTCAACACGGCAATACTTTGGTCTGTAATACCAGTATCTTTCTTGATTTTTTTAGTATCAAATGGCAAGAAATCATCGATTGATGCCTTTGCTTTTTTGCCAGCCAAAGCAGAAACCACTACAGCGCCAAGTTTTGCCGTCGAAACGCTTTGAATGTTGTACTTAGTTGTGTCGTGCTTATCTAGCCACTTTATAGCTGCTGAAACGTCGCAAAGTCTTTGCATGGCAAAATGCTTTGCGCTCCATCGATCATCCTTTAAATCAGACGAAGACAGTCTGAAATAAATGTCATCCCATGGAGTGAGAGCCTTTAACGATGCCTTTGCCCTCTTTTCTACTGCGGCGACTCCTCGGTCGTTTCCTGAGTCTTCTTCCGAGCTTTTTTTGCTGCGCCCGCCTCCTTCAAATCGCCTTCCTGTTCAGACGCAATGAAATCAATCGCCTTGCCAATCATCGCCCTGTCCATTGATTTTGTGTCTTCAATGGACCAGTCAGGAAGTTTTACCCATTCATTGTCGATAAGACCCTCTCCACGACAGCGCATAAAAGCAGTAACGAGCTTTGCGTTGTTCATCTCGATACTAGAACTACTTGTCAGCATGCTTAAAGTTTCTTCAGTGAAGTCACTTAGCAAGTCCATTTCAGAAACACCCCCACCATTTTGAAGAAGATCAAAAGCTTCTTCAAGGGGCACATTTTTAACACTGGCAATGCGCTTTGCAAGTTGAACAGCACGAATAGTGGCTTGGCTTTGTGAACGCGAAATTTCTTCTTGCTCAATAGCCTCAGCAACAAGCCAGCCGCCATGCTTTTTCAGTCGCAGTCCTTCGCAAAGCTCAAAATACTCAGCTTCTTTACTTTGGAGAAGAAAACTATACTTGCTCATGGCTTAAAACAGCTAAGGAAGCATTGAAGACCTTTACTCGTTCGCTGCTAGAGCGAAACTCTTTTGGCACTTCAATGACAAAACGATGATTGTCATTAGAAATTGTAACTGCGTCATCGGGAAAAGAAATAAGACACAAGATGCCTGCTTCCATGGACATAGCATCTACAGAGCAATTAATGGCATGCACCCTGCCATCATCACTCTTGAGATAGTCAATTTGCATTGATGCCGTTTAGCGCTTCTTGTACTTGCAGTTTAAATGCCTTGCCAGGGGCTTTTCTCCAGAATGACGATGGAGTGGAAATATCATCAGTAAATCTTCGTGGAGTTACGTTTGTGCCAAGCCCCTCGTGAACATACCAAGCATATTCTTCTCCACTCCTATTTGTTGCATCCCAGTGCCATTTGGCCTCTGCTCCATTGGCACTTTGGGACAAGGTAAGACTTTCTTTTCCACTTTGATATAGCTTTCCCAGATCATAGATGTCACGAGGACTGCCAACTGTTTCGCCGTTAGCACGTTCTGTTATCCCACCGTATTTCCATTTTGGATCAAGAAATTGATCGTCCCAGTGAGCGTTATTAATGTCATCTTCCGCCCACTGCTTGAAAGCATTCAGCAAAGCTTCTTCGATGATCCTTTGATTGATAATTGTTGCTGGTCGCATTGCCATTATTGAACGAGCCTCCGAATTTCACGATCAGGAATAATAAAACGACAACGCTCATAGGCCACGTCATCACCAGGAAGATAACGAACAGTCGCGTCTGGAAACCTCCTTATCATCCTGTCCATTGCTTGCGCAATTTGTTTTCCGTCAGGATTGTATTGCACTAACACTACTTCCCATTGCTGCAATACGTCCACAATCCCGACCCCTGCAGTCGGTAATAACTCTGGATATTGACGCATTGTCACTTCCAGTCCATTGACCTTCCACTCACTAGGTACACTTTTTTGTCCCACCACGTAAATAGCAGGAATCGAAGTACCATCAGGAAACGTGTAAGAACCAACAAGGTTTGGACTGGCGCTTAAAAGCTTTGTAATCGTATCTCGTAGTTGCGAAATATTCACAATAAAAAAGCCTCCCCGTAAGGAGAGGCTAGCAAATCAATAGGAAAAAAGTTAGTTGGGAGCAATCGGAATGATGCTGCCAGTGCTAGTAGCGGACTGATGAATACCAATGCGACCACGGCTAGCAAGATCAAAGGTCACTTCCACAAGATTATCAGCAGGATAGCTCTCGTTATAGTTCAGAACGCGAGCCACATAAGCCACTCGGTCATAGAAGAAAGTGGTGCCAGAAGAACCAAGTTGCTTGTTAATTTCAACGTAAACTTCAGCGTCCTTGTCATAGCGCGAAGCTGAAATCACCTGGAAAGCTTCGTCGAAGCTATTGGGCAGGAACACAGTGCCATCCACATCCTTCTGGAAATAAGAAGTAATGGAGGTAGTGGCCTGAGAAGTGGTAACACAGCTATCAGCGAAGCCACCACCGCCAAGCAGGTAGAATTCCTGATTGTTATCGTTGAAGGCTACAGAAGCCGTCGTAGCGGCCTGGAGAGTAAAGAGAGTAGGAGCGCCACTAACAGTGAACGTGGCGCCACTCTGAGTGATGATCGGACGGGAAGTACCAGCAATAGAGCCGACGCGCACAATAACGTCCTGGCTCTTCACTAGCTCGGTGGGATGATAGAGCATTTGAAAATCCTCAATGGAGAGAAAAAGTGGAATTAGCGTCAGACGTTCTGTACGCTTCCTTTACCAACAAGCCTAAAAATTCCTCTAATGGGAGTGCCGAGAAATTGCCAGTAATGGTCTACTAGCTGCTCATTGGGCAACAGTTCAAACCGTCCTTCTCTCCCATTGATCACTGCAGCAGCGGAGCTTCCAGGCGTAATTCCAGAAAGCGCAAGGGGATTTGTTAATCTCCCTTCCATGTACACGGCAGTATTATCAGCTCCCAGCAAATAATCAAACCGTGGATTTTGCTTTTGCTTCAACGTGGCATAATAAGTAATGCCAGTAGAAACGGCAGTGTAGTTTCCTGTTTCGCTATCAACGGCATAGCCAGAAGCCACCTGCCATACAAGCGTTGCATTAGCAAGTGGCGACAGGCCGTTAGTCATACAACGAAACCAATGGAAGAAGAACCTGCGACGGTTTCAAGCATGCGCTTGAACTCTTGGCCATACTGCGTGGCTTCAAGTCCTTTGCCATATACCTTGCCATCGGTGGCACCAATTTGAATGCCCATCTGTGCAAGTTGAATGGCAATAATGTGAGCCGCTAAATGCTTTACGGCGCGATCAGTTTGATCTCCGAAAACATCAGGAGAAGCATCATAAGCTGCTTCTGTAATGGCCCCATTGACAATGCCCGATGGGTGGGGGATAAACTCAGGGAACCGCTCAAGAAAATTAGCGTAGGTAACGGTCATGATCAGACTTTCCCAATACGAATTGCCTCAAGACGCTTATTGATGGCACTCCGCACTTTCACGCGACCTTCAACTTTTTTCCAGTCGTTCAACTGATCCTCTTTGTACATCACGTCAATGATGCGAAGAGCTTCAGTAAAAGGCAGAGCGGTGAGGGTTTCAAGGTTATGAGGAATGTCTTGCACTGTTGCCGGTGCTTTAACTTCCTCAATAGCCCCAAGACTCATTAGCCGTTTTACCACGCCATTGTTCCTGGCTACTTCCCATTTGCTGTCTGGCACATCAGTATTCACTCCAGGGCTGAGTTGAATCATGCCTACTTCGGTGATAATGCCAAACCCACCTTCACGGGGCGGATTTTCAAGCTCAGGGCGATAAGAAATCAACATTTTGTTCATTGAGAACTGCCAATAAGCTTAACGCCCTAAGCTTTTTCTATCCTCAGCTAGAAGCTTGAACGTAGATCACGCTCTTGGGATAGTAGATGGCCACGCCACCCACACGAGCATGAGCAGGAACAATGAACTCTAGGCCACGCTGTTGAGGCGGGAAGAGTTCCAAGGGCTGAGGAATGTGCAGTTGCACTTTCTGGGGATCACGCTTGTACACCACCATGCGATTAGTGTTCAGAACACTGTTGTCAGCATCAAGCTGATTGACGGGCTCGATGGAAGTGATGTAAGGATTGGTGCGCAGGAAGTATTCCAGCACAGTCACATCCGAGCTATCAGAGTTCCGAGTGGTAGAAATCACGCGGAAGTCTTCATAAGCCAGCAGGATGGTATCAGGCTGCTCCTTCATCTTGGAAGCATTCACAATGGCAGTCACGCCATAGTTCAGCAGTTCCAGCATTTCCTGGGCAGTGGTGCCGCTAGAAGTGAACCACTTGTCAGCAGCAATCACATCGACAGTGCTGTTGTTGAAGAAGCCAGAAAGGCCAACGGAAGACTCGCCAAACATGGCCACTTCTTCCACTTTTTCTTCATAAGCACGACGCACCGCAGACGCGCGACGTTGCTCAAGGGCAATATTTGCCATTTGAGCAGCACGCAGTTCCTGCACGGTATAACCGAACGAGCCACCGAAAGAGCGAATGTTGATGCTCTTCTCGGTTTGGCTGATGTCGGCACGGGGCAGATCATCAGCAGCGTCGGCAATCAGGCGGAATTCACCAGTCGAATCCATGATCCGATAGGTGAAAGTCTGTGCGCCAGGACCAGCTTCAGCGGTCACAGGCAGGATGGTGGGATATTTGATGTCAGCGTACTGAACTTCAAATACCTGAGGGCGAATAAACTCAAGCTGGCGCTCAAGAAACAGACCAGCTTCATCCATACGAAAATCAGTCATCGTGATACCTCCTATCAGGAATCAGCAGAGAGGGTGAAGCTCGGACCGTTCAGTTCCAGAATGGCAACGCCGCTGGTAGTGGTCGAGGAAAGGAAACGAGCGTTCGATAGACGAACGGTCTTGCCAGATGCAAAAGCATGGCTGAATTGACCAGCCTTGCCAGTGCCGCTAGCCGAATACAGCACGCGAACAGGCGAAGCGGGAGTAACAGCGCCAGTCACATAGACAGCAACTGCGCCTTCGTTAGCAACGTTCATAGCCTGCTTGATCTTCACGCCAGGGCGGCTATCAGAATCTTCAGCAGCTTCGTCCACATAGGTGAGGACGTTAATGCCAAGAACCGTTTCGCCGGTAGCGGCAATGGTCTTAGCGGAATTAGCAACAGTGCCACCGGAGGCATAGGTGACAATGTTACCGAAGGCAATCACGCCAGCGGTTTCATTGACATAAGTGCCAATAGTGTTGTCGCGAATGTCAGAGAGCTGACCTTCCAGCAGGGCATCATGCTCCAGAGCATAAGTCTGTTGCACGCCACCAGCAGAAGCAGTCCCCGAAGTGGTAAAAGTAACGGCCATGGATCAGCGCTCCTTGGTTACAGAAAGAGGGGATTTCCAAGCGTTCTGCAGGCGCTCCATATAAGAAGACGGTGCAGCAACGGGAGTTGCCAGAGAGGCAACAGCTTTGCGCAGTTCGCCAGTGGCAACAGAATCGCCGCGAACAGCGGTTTCAGCCAAAGTGTCGAACATTGCTTGCACGTAATCATCGGAACGCTCCGACAGATCCAGTGCATCGCCACGCACAGCTTTGATCGAAGCTTCCATGATTTCACGGGCACTCTTGCCAGCAAAGTCAAAAGCAGAATCAAGATTAATGCGGGCTTTGTCAATCAGAGCAATGCGCTCTTCCACAAGAGAATCAACGTTCACTTGCTTGGCAGCTTCCAGATCAGCCTTAGTGGCTTCCAGTTCTTGCTCCAGAGCATCAGCGCGACCCTCGGCGGCATCACACTTGCCCTTCATGTCCTTCTCCATGGCATCCATTTCTTCCTTCATTTTGGAAGCTTCGGACATCATGGCATCGTACTTTTTCTTCATGTCCTCGTAGGACATTTTGGCGTCTTCGCGTTCTTTAGTGATCGCCAGAGCAACGCTCTCGCTCACCTCAAACTCGGCGCCATCAAAATTGACCTTGGCGGTCATGGATGGATCCTCCGTATTAGAGAGTAAATAAGGATCAGCGGCATCTAGACGATCCAGATGCAGCTTCACTTGCGGGCCAGCCCGACCCCTACGGACAACGGCAATGTGATTACCACTGATCATCCGTTGGATGCCATCGTAATTTTCACCGCTGTCTGCGACGCCAGGCGTGGGATCATATTCGACCCTGTAGCCAGCGCTAACTTCTTTTGCATCACCTCGCATAATTTTTTCAATAGCGTCCTTATCAGTAATAGTCATGACGGCACGGACAAAGCCATTGTCATAAACCACTTCTGTACCAGAGAAACCAACTTGGTAATCTTTGGTATTGGCGCTATCAAGAAGAACGGGAGGATGCTCAAGAGTGATAGCCTTGCCCGCGAAGGAAGCGAGGCTTTCTGGAGACGCCACTTCTTCCTCTGGACGATACTCACGGCGAATTGAGCCATCAGCATCGGTGTACATTTGTACACCAGTACGCGCAATCGTTGCCCAGGCACGAAGATAACCCTCAGGGGTTACTTCATACTTGTCGATGGGCGCAACGTCGTAACGGAAAGAAGTTTCGCTCATATATTTAAGATAATTCATTAATAAGCTATACTTATTGCAATTGTGCCAAAAATGACACAAAATGCGCTATTTAATGACAAGCACGGAAGATGCGATGAAAATGCCGCATCGCCAGCGCCGTATGCTTATTGCAAGGCGCATTAAAGAAGCCCGCCAAAATAGCGGGCTTTCGCAGCGCGACGTGGCAAAAGAGCTGCATATTGGTGCTTCCACCTATTCGCGCCTAGAACGAGGCGTTTCTGAAATATCGGCAGCTCAAATCGGTACGCTTAGCGGTCTTTACGAAATCTCAGCATTGTGGTTTATGGGCATTCCCAGTTACATAGTCAATGCCGTTCAGTCTTCACCATCCTCGCTCTGACCACGAATTTCTTCAAGCTGACTTTCGATGTTTTCCATAATGTAAGCCTTGGCAATTGCTTCGGCTTCAAATACCAGCATTTTTACTGGCTCGAAATAAGCGTCAGGCTTGTCATAATAGTTTTCAACAAAGATGTGCGTCTCATCTAGCCGACCACTTTTAAAGTGCTGCTGTTCTACGAGGCGCCAGTGAGAAGTATTGCGATGTTCATGAGCCGACAAAATTGCCAGAGCCTTCATCACGCCAATACCGTCTTCTTCTTCCTCAATTACCCGGACGTATTCACTCATTGATCTTGGCGCTTTTCCACCATCTTAATAATGCGATTAGACCAGGCCCTACCCGCATCTCCTCCCCATAAAAGCCAGGCAATATAACCAGCATCATTTTCTCCACCACTTTTGTTCTTTTCGTGTCGAGAAAAGAAAGCCGCCATGCGTTTAATGGTGGCATAGCTCACGGCTCCACCGCCCGCCAAGTCAGACGCCCTGGCCACTCCACTGCCAATGCCCTGCTTGCCAGCTTCCTGCGTACTCAAGCCGCCCTTGCCATGCTTCTTGCGCAGTTCTAGGCCGCGACGCGCAGCAGCCCGTACAGGCGATGGAGGGGCAAATGATTCGGCGTCGCCCCTGTCTACTTTTTTGAGTTTTTCTTGACAGCAGATAAATATGCCTTGCAGCGCTTTTCACCTGCACTTTCATCCATCGTTTCCTCTTCCTCCATCGCCTCTTCTTCTTGAAGCACTTGGCGAATGAAAGCACGCATATACTCTTCGCTTGCATCTTTCTTTGGCATGCTCATTCCAGCCTCAGAAAGAGCAATTGCTACCGCTTGCTTATAATTCGTGATTGGCTTTTTGTCGCTTCCCTTTAACGTACCAGCCTTAAACTCGCGCATGACTTTGGCGATTTTGGCCTGTTTCTCTTTTTTAGTCTTAGGAGCTGCGTCGTTGTGTTGTTCCATGATAATTATCCACTACTAAAAAAGTATAAGACATGCTTTAGTCGATAGTTTTTTTACGCAGAAAGCCATAAGGATGACAAGTAATTCCATAAATGTGATTGAAATTTGTCCTTTCAAAATCATCACGACCATTCAGAAAATCATTGGTAGCCGTAAGCGCACCTCTTGGCCAATAAGCCCCCTCTCTGAGTTCCTCAATATCAACGCAGGTATCTTCGACTACAAGCCATTCTCCAGGCTTAACAAAATCAGAAAAAGCATTCAAAGATGCATTTGTCGTTTCATAAGAATGGCCAGAATCTTCAATCATGAATAACGAGCGGCTACCAATAATAGCCGCCATTTTATTTCTTGCTTGTACCAACGATCCTGGGTCAAGTAGATTGCATTGAATAAGAATTACTTCAACACCATCCACCGGATTATTTAATAGCGACGAAAGATTACGTTTTGCTGCTTCAATGGTATAGTCCAGTCCAATTACGGTTCGCAATTTCTTTTTGTTACTAGATGCATATGCGACTAATAGCCTGTCATGCAACCATTTAGTAAAGCCTCCTTCGTTAATTCCTATTTCGACAATAACTTCTGGATCTGAGTCGTTAATAAGTTTTTCATAGCTCCATAAATCTTGAGGAAATTTCGCAAGACCAATTCCCTTATAAATTTCTTTGTGATGCTGCAACAGTTGAGAATGCCATAACTGAAGCATTGAAGTGCTTTTCCATTCTGTAGCAAGATTTTCGGGCATTGTCATTTTGGTCTCAATGTTTTGTTGAATTAATGCTGACAGAATCACCGCTTAACACCGTAAAAGTATAAATCACAAGCTTCCGTGTTTACGCTGAACTCCCAATCTGTAAAAAACGAATTCAAATCAAACGCGTCATTAAAATCTTTTTCCGTGAGGTTCCTGTAATAATTCCACCCTTTTGCAAGAGTAAGAGGGCTGTCCTGTGGCAGGCTCCGCTCAGTGCCATGTTCAGGGCGTCCAGTAGTGGCGCACGTCATAACGACAAGCCCTCCTGGCTTGCAATGATCAATCATATTGATAAACGTTTCCTTCCAAAAAGGATTATGTTCAAAGCACTCACAAGAGATGCAGCAATCAAAACGATCTTCGGTTTTGTATTCATGACCACTTGCGACAATATCTACACACGGACCCTCACCAACATCTATCCCCACATATTGATTAGCACTAAAAAAATCTCGAACGGTTCCATTGATATTTAAGCTTCCAATTTCCAAAACGTTTGTCTTCGAAAAATATTTTGGAAGTTTTTCTTTAAGGCTGCCAATGAATCTTGCCTGCTGAAGATGTGCCATTGTTAAAGAGCTTGCCTGGCTTGAATAAGAGACTGAATGGAGGGATCCCCCTCCTGTTCTGGCGTTGCAGCAAACAATGCACGCTTGCGATTGCTTGCATTACTGCTTAAGTCAGACAAGTAGTATAACGCCAAGCTTTTGCGAAATACTCCTTCGGGGCAGGAGATTGGCTCGGGCAATCCATGCCAAGAGAATTGATCTGTACGAAAAATGACGGCTCTATTAAATTTACAGTCAATGACTTTTTCACATTGCTTGGGCTTACTGCTTTCGTGGTCATGACTCCATAGCTCAAGACCTCCACCCCATTGACTGTCCCAGTTTTCGGAAAGATACAAAATTAAATTAACCTTCCTTTCAAGTCCAAGTTTTGGATGGATGGAATAATCCTGGTGAATGTTTAATTTGCCTCCTCGCTTATGAATGTGCCAGCCACCACCATGGAGGCCGATATCTCCTACTAAATCATCTAAACCCATCAATCCACCAAATGTATTTGCATATTTTTCTCCCAACATTGCTGAGAAAAAAGAATAAGTAGTTGGCGGAAATTTTTCCCAATGGTTACAAGTACGCTTGTTCTCTAGCGGATTGTCGTAGTTGCACCACAAGCTATCTTCATAGTTTGGAAAATCACTTGCCAATTTACGGGCAATGTCTTCTTCTAGAAAATTGTCAATTACGCAATAGTCAAATGGAAATGACCCTTTCATCATGGTCCTATGAATTTGATAGGGGCAGTCATAATTTCAAAATCGAACAAACTTTCTCTACATAAAATCAATGCTGTCATCACCCTTTCCGCCATGAATGCAATGGCCCTGCGATCGTATCCAGTAAGCATCATTATTTTTTCTGAATTTGCCTGCCAGATTATATTCATGCAGTCAAGTAATGTTTTCATAAAAGTCTTGTAATGCCTCCCTGGTCCGCGAGCCATTAAGCAGCCATGGAAATGATTTTGTTGTAATACTTTTTCCATGATTGAGGCATTGAGCGGAAAATCACTTGCCTCTGTCGCATTCATTATCATCGTCACTCCATCAAAGGAAGCATGCCCTTGCCTCATTTGATCTGCCAATGAAATATTGAAGATGGCTGGCTTCGGAACGTAAAGCACGTTCTCGTCGGATGGCGCCAACATCTTCTCTTGCCAGCGCCTTCGATGCTGTGCATTTCCAATTAGATCGGACTTGTCGTGATAAACAATGGAAAAAATTGCTGTCAGTTCAGCAAACCATGGATTGAGATGGGAAATATTCTCTCCCGTATCATCAAATGACCAACCTTCATTTTTAAGTTGCTGACGTTTGTCGGCATTCAGAGTAGTTGCATATGCACAAAATGGAACTAAGTTTGCTTCTGTTGTGTAGCGGATTGGGGCGCCATGCAGACTTACGGCACAAATCGTTAGGTCTTTAGGATGCATATACTTTCCTTTGAGCCCACAGTTCATTGTAATTATTCACTCCTTTTGCTCCTACGCCAGTGAGGTCACCGCCTGCCGATGGCTTACTCCAGGCCATAATCGTGCCATCTGGCAGAACAAAAGCACGGTTCTTTTGTTCATGAGTAGGAGTGAGTTCTAAATAATCTCCATAAACAAAATTATTTTGACTTCCATTCATTGCTAAAGCCTGGCCAAGTAGCGTCGGACCAGTAGGGCACAGTGGCGTGATGCCATAGTATTTTTCGTGGCAATTCTTGACAATCAAGTTGATCGCAGTGGCCAAGGCCGGATTTGCTGTTTGCGAATAGAGAACAGTAGTGGCGCAGGCCCAACTAGTAAAACTAAAACGTTGAATATCGCGAAATGCCAGCCATTTAATGTGAGGCGCAATTTCTACTGGATTAACAACGCGCACGGCAATGTCCATGTACCAGCCGCCAAGCTTATAAAGCAAGCAAAAGCGACCAAGATCAGCCTTGTATGAATAAGGGTTTAGACAGTCATAAGCCCAAAGCACATCAGCATCGTAGTTGTCTGCAATAAATTGCCGCAATGTTTCCTTGTCGTAAATCGTATGATTTGCGTCAGGAAATGCAGCCTGGACAGTGCCAGTGGCATGCTTTAAAAATGGCGACAACGTTGTATCTGCGTCGCTAAGAAAAATCTGAGAGATTTCCATGGCGGAATCAACCAATTTTGACAGGCTTGCCAAAGCCCTTGAATTCTGTAGCCTTGCTTTCCATGGTCAGCAAATCATTCATGATTTTTAACATTTGCTTTTCAATGAATGGCCAAGTAAATTGTTCTTCATGGACGCGCTCATAACACCATTCGCCAGCCATTTGCAATTCTTCACGATTATGGTAGTAATGATTAAGAATGGCAGCAAAATCATCGGGAGAAGGCTGTCCGCGTTCTAGTCCATAATTGCGATCGGTTTCCCAGCTTTCAATTGAAATTCGACGCACTCCATCGAAAATCTCTTGCAAGCTGGTGTGATCAGGCACTACTTGTGCCACGCCAGTAGCAGCGTGTTCAGTATTTACCAGTCCCCAGCCTTCACCCAAGCAAGTGTTCACCCCGATGTCACAAGCGTTATAAACCTTATTCAATTGTTCAATGGAGAGGCAATTATCAGTAGAGAAGTGTGGGCTTGTCAGGATGAGTTTGCCAGTGGCATTGTAGCCCTCATCTCGTGCCACACGCTTCATAAGTGGCACCAATTCCCACCCCATATCTTTCTTGCCCATGTTGAGCCACAGCCGAGCATCCGGCTTGTCTTTTGCAAACTTTACAAAGCCCTTGATAGTTAGATCAATGCGCTTGCGAGGTTGATTCCTGTTGCCATTAAAAACAATAAAAACATCCTCTGGCACACCAAGTTCTTTACGGCACTGTTGCTTATCAATTGGGAAAAATTTAGAGAAATCAGTGCCATGTCCAACCACGTCAATAGGCTTTGTGTAGCCCATTAACTCAATTTCTTGCTTAGCAAATTCCGTATATGTAATTAGACGATCCCATTTATCGATGGCAGGCAGAAGTTCTGGAAACAACCCGTAAGAATCAATTGGAGTGTAAACACAAGTCTTGAATCCTTGTTCTTCTTTTAAGCCATCAATCCTGTCGAGCAATGTAATTGCCACCCAAATATCATTTACAACAAAAACAACATCTGGTTTAATGTTTTGAACCAGCTCTGCAATGCGATGCGAACCAAATGGGTCAGAGCCATAAGCCATTGCAGGATACATTTTGCAATGTTTTTGCATTGGATTAGGGTCGCCATGCCAATTAGTGCAAAGGGCATGCACCTCGTGATCCTTTGCCAATGCAGGAATCAGATATTGAGCCACTCGCCCAAAACCTGTTTCTACACCAACATCACCTGCGTAAAAAATTGTTGCCACAGCCAACATGAAAGCTGGCTAAATCCTATAGGCTATTTCACAGTTGGACACTGGGAAACTGCTGCCGCTTGTATTCCACCCTGCAACGACACCGAGCGCGACAAGCGCAGCGTTGACCGGGTAATGGAACCGAACCAATTGGCACAAGCCCTCGTGCAGCATAATCAAGACAGTCTTGGCAATGCTTGGCTTGCGGATCAAGAATGCGTCGCATCAGACTGTATCCTTCCTGTTCTTGACGAATTGAGGAGCCTTCCCAAAAACTACCTCGCACGCTCTCAGCGTATAACCCAATGCGAGCAAGAGCCATGGCCCGAGAAGAACGCTGCTCCAGAAGATCACGAGCAAAATCCTGTAGATAAGAATATTCCTGACGAAGCCTTTGACCGACGCGGCCATACTCCGCACTTCCCATACCATCGCGGCCACCATGGCCGATAATTGTTGCCTGAATATGAGCCGCCTTAATTGCTTCGCGGACACTGCCTTGCCACTGATCAAGCGTGATACTGCCATCAATAAGCATGTTGGTGAAGCGTTTCAGCATAACGCCGAGCTTGTTGATGCGTCCATCTACCAAGGCATCAATTGCAGCTTTACTTAAGAATTTGCCCTTTTCATCGCGATAGCGGCCAGTATTGCGGTCGTAAGACCATGCAGCGTCCATCCTGCTGGACAATACTGCCGCTGTGAATTGCGACAGATCATTCAGCATTGTCGGCCTCCAAAAGATCCTTAAAGCGCTCGGGGGCCTCTTGCTTCCATTCGTTCAGCGCTGTTGCAATGTCTTCCTCAGAAATTAAAGCCGCTTCGTCAATGCCAGAAAGCAACATACCCTCCACCTTTACTGGCTCAATGGCATCTTTCTTGAAATATTCAGCTTGCTCTTTTTTCCCCTTGAAGGCTTTCTCCGTTGAACCATGCTTGCGTTTGTACAGCTCCTTGTACTTCCGCGTCACGTATGCACCAGCAACAGCGCTAGGCCATACTTTGAATTTTGCTTTTGCTGCTGCAATTGCTTGTTGATGAAGGTCTTTGTCCGTGAATTCAGCATCCCCTTTGATCTCTTCAAGATCGCGAGGTAGATATAGGCCAGCAGCATCTTGTACTTCTCGGCTTCCATCAATGGGAAGCGTGCCATTTTCTTCATTAAGAGGATCTCTCCCTCCAGGCTTTACATTCATATTGCCACCTTGCTGAGGCAGTTCGCGGGGAAGCGATGGATCGAGAACCGTCTCCATTGACCACTCCGAGCCTCCAAAGCGGGCATCTGCCACTTCCTGCGGATGAAGCACGCCGAGTTGGATGTAGCGGCCATCCACGGCAGCCACGCGGGCGCGAACGTCTGCCATTTCACGTTCGTTTAGTTCAAACAAATTATTGAACTGCACGCGCCATGAATTAGGCAAACGACCACTGGTGGGACCATCGCTGCTCAGCATGATGAGTTCCATCAGTTTTTGCAGCGGACGCTTGAAATGAGCGGTCTGATAATCAGCCAGGAATTTGGCAAAGTCACGCTCTTCACTACGACCAGTTGCACCAAGGCCACTTGGGCTTTCGCCAAAAAGAATAGTGTGAGGAATTTGAGAAGCGCCAATAATATCAATACGCAATTTTTCTAATACTTCGCCAATGCCACCAAAATTACGGCTGATAAATTCAAGCTCTTCTTTTTCTGCATCAATGGCATAACCACGATAGATACTCTTGCTCATGTCGTTAAGGACAAGACGCTGGCGCACATCAGCTTCTTTGCCAGCGGCGAGCATCGTGGAAAGACCACGAAGCTTATGCACAAAAATGTCAAATTCAGTAAGTAGCGTTGCAGCAGAATTTAGACCAGTCCAATAGTGCTTGAAGCTGTCATAAACAGTTTGCAAACTGCTCATTCCCCATCCATAGTTCCGCTGTCTAATGCGGTAGGGAAGCCATTCCCCATCAAAACGTAAAATCCTATCTTTATGAATACGAACTAGTTGTGGCTGGGAGATTAAATCGCCAGAAATAATTTGATAGTACGTTGCCTTGGAATAGTCGTAGAGATTTTCTTCGTTAATGATTGGTGCAATCTGCCATCTATCCAATACTTCCATTCCTTCAATGGAACGAATATTACGCTTGTCTACAGGTTGATCTGCACTGCGGCCATCGTCGATATAAAGAAGAATGCAAGAACCGCCATAAAGCCTGGCGTTTTTGCTCGCCAGCATGAAATTTTCAAGAATGTAAAGATCCTCAATGATTTGCTCTACGCCTGCCACCTCTTCTGCTGCCGCACCTTCTCCACCAAACAACACTTTGAAGCCTTTACGAGTGGCTTGCTCTGCGACAATATCAACAATCCGCTTGGGAATCCATTCTCCATAGAGATTTTCTAGTTCTTCTTGCGTGAGGAAGATAATCGGCTGGGCGGTGGTGTAACGACTCTTGTCACGACCAGTGCCCATGCCAGTCAAGGCATTAGCAAGACCATCCATTCGCAGCTCACCACCAACTGTATGCCCAAGATCCACAAAATCTTCCGCCATTGTCCCCATTATGTGCTTGCTTTTTATTCTAAGGTGGCTACGATGACGCCAGCGTTTACTTTTGTATGCCTCAGCCCATTGAATTTGTCTTCACGGAAGAAGAGAGACAGATGGCTATGGAGGAGGGAATGAGGAGACAGCGCGTCAACGAAGCAAAAGGATTGCGTGGTCGAAATCGGGGGCCACGCTTTGGGGACAAGGCGTTGCAAGTGCATTTGCTAGGTGCTGCGGGAGAAATGGCAGTTGCCAGTTATCTGGGAATGAAGGAATATTTGTATCAAGAAAAAGAAGCTCGTCGTGGTTCAGATGACTTGCCGGGCATTGATGTTAAAACTAGGTCAAAATCTTGCTACGACCTTATTGTTCAAAAACACGAAAATCCATCGAAAAAATTTGTTTTGGTGACGATTGAAAACCAGCAAACGCTTCTCCATGGCTGGTGTTATGGACATGAGGCAATGGATACGCAATACTGGGCCGACCCAGCAAGAGGGAGGCCAGCTTATTTCGTCCCGCAGTCTGTACTTCGTCCAATGGAGTCATTGTTATGAACAAAGATCCTCGCCGGTTTTACGTTTATTTGTGGTTACGACACAAAGACTCGAAGAATGGTCCGAGGCTTAGCCCTTACTACGTTGGCAAAGGATCAGGAAATAGAGCTTTTAATCCAAGACAACGCAGGGTAAAGCCGCCTAAAGATCACTCTTATATCGTATTTGCCCAAGAGGGACTAACAGAGCAAGAGGCTTTTGATTCAGAGCGATATTACATTGCGCTTTATGGAAGAAAAGATTTAGGCACGGGAGTTTTGGGTAATTTTACCAATGGAGGAGAAGGGGTGTCTGGTTTAAGGATTTCACAAGAAGCAAGAGATAGGATATCGCGAGCCAACTTAGGCAAAGTAGTATCGCAGAAAACCAGAGATAAACTGTCGCGGGCAAGCATGGGAAAACAGCATTTCTTGGGAAAAAGGCATACACCAGAAACAAAAGCCAAAATGTCACTTGCACAAATGGGAAACCAAAATTTTTTAGGAAAGACGCATAGTCAAGAAGCTAGGAACAGAATATCGCGCGGGAGGCTAAGGCATCTCTATGAATTTACCGACCCAAATGGCGAAATTTATGCTACTGAGAATCTTGCTGATTTTGCTAAGCAATATGATTTAAGTCAAGGGAATTTAGTGAACGTTGTTCACGGCAAGAGGAAATCCCACAAGGGCTGGACCGGGCGAATTATCGAAAACTTAAAATGACACTTCGTTGTAGCGATTTTGCCCAGCATGCGTTGGGGGTGGAACTCTGGCCTAGGCAGCAAAGTATTCTGAATAGTCTTTTTGAGAAAAATATTACACATGCCATTTGGGCCATGGGCCGAAGAAGTGGCAAGACGTTCATGGCGGCAGTCGCAGCCGTTTATCTGTGTTTCGTCCAAGACGAAAAATATCGCAAAAGAGTAAGAAAAGGTGAAAAGTTTTATGTAATCACAGTGGCAAACGATCTCGGTCAGGCCAAAATTGCACTAGACAATATTCGTCAATTAATCATCAATAGTCCCTTTGAACAAGAAATCACTCGCGAAACATCACTGGAAATTGAAATTAGCAATGGCTGTGTATTCCAGGCGATTCCCGCATCGGCTCGCGCTTCTCGTGGTAAAGCCGTAGTTGCCATCATCATGGACGAGCTTGCCTTCTCTATTGAAGGCGATGCAAACCGTGGCGCAAAAGCAATGTATGACGCCCTTGCTCCTTCTATTGCTCAGTTTGGAAAACACGGCAAGATTATTGAGCTTTCATCCCCATGGCTAACTGACGGTTTGTTCTATGAGCATTTCCGCCAAGCAGAAAGCGGTGACTATCCAGGCATGGAAGCCTTGCAAATTCCCACTTGGGAAATCAATCCGCATCTTCCATGGGGCTGCGACTTCCTTGAAAACGCAAGGAAGAAAGATGAAGAAAGCTTCATGATTGAATTTGGGGCTCAATTTGCACGGAATAATTCTGCGCTTATCGCCCCTGAAATTGTGGACACTGCAGTAAATAAAGAAAGAAGCATATTATTCCCCAACAAGGAATACATGGGTACTTATGTGCTAGCCCTTGACCCCGCTCGTGGTGGTGTGGGCCGAGATGATTACACTGCCTGCATTGTGCATTACGAAGGTCAAAGGCTAGTTGTAGACAAGTTTCATGCCTTTGAACCAGATTTTGAGATTGCTGGCAAGAAAGAAGTGAATATTGCAAAAGTGGAGGAATGGATTAAGGAGCACCATCGCATTTACGATTTTCAGAGCATTGTGCTTGACCAGTTCAATAGTTCTGCCACCATTCAAAGCTTGTCAAAGGATTTTCCCATTGCAGAACTTACTTGGTCCGTAAGCACAAAAATGAAGGCTTTCAGCAAAATGAAAGAGCTTTTTAATGCTGGCCTGGTGGAAATGTACCCACACAGAAAAGCCGTAAATCAGCTCAAAAATCTCAGCGTGCTTTACAGGGCCAGTGGCCAATGGGCGGTAACTGGTGGTAAAGAAACTGGTGTGGACGATTATGCCTTTGCACTTGCTGGCGCTATTCTTGAAGCGTCAAAAGATAACGACATTGATTGGCTCAACAGTTTAGTGCGTTAGATTTTCACCAATTCGTAATTTTCATAATTCGTGAAACATGACCAGTGTTGAAATTTCCCTCAAGGAAGCCAATTTTCTGGTGGCACTTCTGGAGGCAGATAGGCAAACCGCCCTCCAACTGCTCGCTGCTGATCATTTTTATCAGCCTTCTCTATTGCCTAAGTTGCACAACGCGCAACGCCTCCTCAAGAAAATGCAGAAACTAGAACAAAGTTCTGCAGAAAAGGAAGGGCAGGTAGACTAAAAAAAATTCCTTGCTTCCATGGAACTTCGTTTTCAAATTGCTGCAGCCCTAGAAAAGGCTACTGAAGCGGCACATGCCATGGAAACAGCAGGGCGGCGATGGGGAAGAGATAGCAAAGAACTTGACCTTGCTATAAAAGCTTATGAAAATTGTTTGCAAGATTATTATGAACTAGCGGCAATTGCTGATGATCATTGGGAAGCATTCTGTAAGGTGCATCCTTGGCGTGAAGAATGCCGCATCTATGACTGCTAATGGTACGTTTATTTTTTAGTCTCAATGGAAAAAGGGAAACATGGACTGTTCCCTTTCATGAGGCAAGGCGTGCAAACCGTACCCTCTATCAGTGGGGGGCTGCCGTTTACTGGACGGAACACTGTTAAGCTTATTGAGCTTCCTGCAGGAGCCTACTGGCCAGTAGTTCAGCCCTAGCGGGCTTTCGGAGGTATCCTCGTCAATGCCTCCATTTCGGGGATTCCGTCCCCAGTGAAAGGCGAGGGAAGCGTCTTTCACGATGAAGCAAACAGGCAGAGAATGGGCCGCACCCATTTGTTCCCTAATGCGGGATAACTCTGTCTTCCCGCCCTTGTAACCCAATTGGCAGAGGTAAGCGACTTAAAATCGCTTCAGTGTGGGTTCGACTCCCACCAAGGGCACTTTGATACACTGAAAGCACGTTCACCCCTTTCTTGAGTGAAACCACTCACGATGGGGGCGCATGACAGCCACCTACGGAACGGGAGGTGGAACCATGGAGGAACGCCATGAACCCTCTGTTGCTCGTGAAGCTTAGCCTGCTTAAGGCTGCTCGCCTTCATCAGGCCCAGTTGGCTTCAATCAACGGCTATCGCCCTTGTGTAGCCTGAAAGCTACAGCCCGCTTCGGCGGGCTTTTCTTTTTCCCAATGGCGAATGGCATTAGCGATGATGAAGCCATTTGTCACCATGTATGAGAAAAGAATAATAAGTCGCACAAAAGCAATAATATCTGCTTCTTTTTCATTCTTTCCTGCTTTCGGGCCTAGCGCTTTCGCCACTATTCTCCATAGCCTTTGCCTCTTGTGCATGCACCCACGTTTTTAGCTCCTTCACATATTGGCGCAAAATAGCAGTTTGTTCAACGTGCCATAAATTACCATCCTTAAAAAATTGACTGTTGTGCCAGTCAATTGCTTGAAGAATGCGATGGATGATGGGATTTAGTGGGGCTCTTAGTGGCGTGTTGAATGTCCGCCGCTCTTCAGTCACAGCCCAAAATGCTGTTTGATATGTTCCAATGGTACAGGAAAAAAGTTATTTGGTTCTAAACAAGCGTTAAAGAAACGTTTATCTTCCTGCCCATTGACCATCACTTTATGGCAGTGCAAATGACCATGCACATTACCGATGTACCGTCCTTGTAAATTGTCGGGATGCACTGGAATGTGAGTGAAGATAAGTCCTTGGCGATAGAAGGCTCCGCGAATATCTTCAAAATACGGCAGATAATCAGACAGTTTAAAAATATCGTGATTGCCTTTGATTAACACTTTCCTTCCATTGAGGCTGTCTAATAGTTTCAGTGCAGAGCGCTTAATTGCCACGTCTCCAAGAATATACACCCTGTCTTTTGCATTGATTAGTTTGTTCCATCGCTCAATGATGGTTTCGTGCATTTCTTCAATGGAAGAAAACGGACGAAGGCGCTGGCCATCGGGCATGAGAAACGTGAGACTCTTTTCGTGCCCCATGTGCAAATCTGACGTAACAAAAGCGCTCATAAAAAAAGGGCCTTGCGGCCCTCAGTGTATCAAGCCCGTCCGTAGCTTGGAAGATTCAGCGAATTGCTTTCAAAGAACGCGGGCATCACGGAAGCCTTGGTCTCCGTCAATTCGGGAGCCTTGCCATTAACAAAAAGACTGTCGCTTTGACGAAGCCAGAAGTCTTTATTCAGATATTTATTGGAAGAATTGCCAAGCTTGTCATAAATCCACAACGCAGTCATCTTGCGGAGTTTATTAAGGCTTTCGCCATACTTTTCGCCAGCTTCTTCGCAAATTTTTGTATGGCAAAATGCGTGACAAATTTCATCCCTGCTCACATCAGACGCAACAGTACGCAGCCCTTTGTCGCCGTTGAAACGAAAGAACGGAAGAATCGTAAAGAAAAGACTCCGCTCAAGAACAGCTACCTTGGCAATGGGGTGAGCAGGATGCTCAAGCCATGCCTGGCGAATCTTTAGCGCTTCAGCCTCAGCCTGTTCGTCCACGCCATGAGCGGCAGCCACATAGTTCAAAGCCAGGTCATGCCGTTCTTCGTCAAGAATGTTGCTTTCAATGCTTTCAACGAGGCCAGGAGTGTCGGGGAGATCACGCTTTAAGCCTTCAAGCAGCATGTCCTTTACAGGAAGCTCCAGATGGCGGATTGCAAGGGCGCGAAGGATGGTTTCTTCGGAGCCAGGTACAAACTCTCCTTTGGTCACGGGAACGGCCTGCCAGGGGCGCTTACGGGCAACTGCGGAAAAATAATCAAGAGCAGCCATTGTTTAAAAGAAGGCGATGGGAAAAGACAAGAAAGGGCAGCCTGATGCCGCCCTGTATTTACGCTTAAATCACTCAGCGCAGGAGCTGCAGAAGCCACTTTCCATTGAGCAAGATGCGCTCTCGCTCAAATTAAAAAAGTCGGCCAAACTCTCTTCCAAGTCTACTCCAACATCATCCTTGGCTTGGGTGCCACTTTGCACTTGAAGAGCGTAGTACATAGATGTCTGCGGGCTTTCCAGCCATTCTTTAATAAAAGCTTCATCGCAAACAACTAAATCTGACCACCAATTCATCGAATAGCCATGGAGGAGGCCAGTATTTTCAAGAAGCCGCATGATCCCGTCGGCTACTTTGCGGAAAGATTGCCAGCCCACTTCTTCCGCAATTTCTACGGGGCCATAATCAAACCGCTCCACGCCCATCGTTTCACTATCACGATCTACAAGACGAGCAATGGGAGGGGCAATTTCAGGGGCAGTAGTAAACCCGCGACTATCCAAGTAGCGGTAGGAACAAGAAGCAGTAGGAGCAATAGCAAAGGCGCGTTCCATGTTGTGAGCGCGAGCAACTTCAGCCGCAGCCTCGATTGCAGTGTCGAGAGCCGTTACTGCATCGCCAGCCTTGGTTTCGTACCAATAATCCCATTTTTCCGTGCCAAGCGTGTAAGCCTCTAAAGCATCGCCAAACTCTTGATAAGAAATACCATGGATGGAAAGAAAATTAGCGAGACCAAGCATGCCTAATCCAACTTGCCTGTCTTTTTCTGGAGGCAGATATTCACTGGTGCGTCCTACGCCAGTGCGAGCATGAAGCTCACAAAGCTCTGTCATGCCAGCAACAAAAGCATCTTTCAAATCATCAATGCCACATGCCCCCATATTGATGTGTTCAAGAAGGCAGGTGCCACGAGAAGGCATTGCCACCTCAAGACAAACTTGAAAATAAACACGCTCTCCTTTGGCGTTGTATTTTTTCTTTACAAGCCACACATCACCATTGGAAATTGCTTTGATTAGTGCGGCGCGAAATTCGGAAGTGGTGCGCTCAAAGAAGTGCTCATCGACATTGATCGCCCGCTTTGCCCATTGAAGCTCTTGGCGTGTCATGGAAACAAATTCCATGGCATCAGGATGGTCATAATCAAGGTGAAGAACTACAGCACCGTTGCGATATGTGCCACCCCTGCGAAGAATCTCATTGAGCGTCGAATAAATCTTGCCGAACGAACAAGGACCAGAAGCGACTAGCTCATCCTTGCCTTTAATTGTTTTCGTGCCTTTTGCACGCAGATTGGACAGGTGAACGGCTACGCCAGCACCATTGCGAAGACCATGCGAAGTGAAACGCCACGATGCTTCAATGCCATCATTCCCCTCCATGGAATCATCTACCACCATTACGGCACAGCTCACAGGGAGACGCCCTTCAGGGTTATCAATCCAACTTTGGACCCTGCCAGTGCGAGCAATCTTTTCAAATTTTGCTTTTTCTTTCAGTTTCATCAGACGAAAAAGGCTCCCGCTTGGGAGCCCAATGACAACGGAACAAGGTTAGCGCGAATCAGCCGATAACCACCGCAACATCATTAAGAAAAGCGTACGATCCATGAAGCTCCAAGGCCGCTGCATTGTATGCCATGGCGGCTTCTTCTTCAGTTTTAAACGAACCCAGATATTTGCGTTTCCTTTGCCAGTTGATATAGGCTATCCAAGGCTTTTCTTCTGAGCGATTTGCTTTACAAACACCTTTAAAACGACTGGAAGTGCTTTGATTACGCTTCGGCGCATTCACTCGATTTCCAGAGTCCGAAACAAGCCTGAGATTTAATGGGTTGTGATTAAATTTATTCCCGTCAATGTGGTCAACTTGCATTTGCCCAGGATCAACTTTGTAATGCAAGAAATAAACAATGCGATGGCCAAGGAAAAGCTGGTCTTTTCCGCCTAAACGTATGCCAATTTGAAAGTAGCCAGTGCTACGGCCCCCAGTTTGATCTTGCCATCCAGCATGATCTCCAGGTTTTAGTTTTCGACTACGGGGCTTTCGCCAAGAAAGCCAACTAGGGCTTTGTGGATCAAGAGCAAGTAATTCCCCCAAAAGCTCCAATGGAGGAAGACTTCGATGTGCTAGTTTTGCCATGTCATCTAGTAAAGGTAGGTGGCCAGGAGCAGAACGCGCCAACGTTGCTGCTCCACAATATTTTAGCGGCTTCTGGCGCTTTCAGAAGCAATGAATCAAAACCCGCGAGTCAAAATTATTCTGCATATTTAATGCTTCATTGATGGGCAGGTCGCCAATATATGCCTTTAAATCGCCCTCCATTTTGAACCATTCTCCTACGAGTCGATGCTCGCGAAAACGTTCGTGCAATCGCTTTTCGTCTTCTGGCCCACAGACTGGTTGAATCCTCCAGACGTGTAAAGTATCCGGGCTGCCAGTCAAAAATGTTTTAAACCTGTCAACAAGATTTACAGAATAGCCAATTTTTACGTGGTCAAGATTTAATCCCCAAGACACGTAATACACGTACGGGCGCTTTGCTGTATTGTTTTGTTTTTCTTTAGTCTTTACTACTTGTTTTTTAGTCCTTGTACGCAGTTGCATCTCTTTATACTTTTCTTTGATTTCTGGCGTCCGCATTTTGATTACTTCGTGACAGATTATTGTCTTTTTTGACAACGCGTACCAAGCTGGCATTGTTTGGCGAATAACTCCAGCGATAAACATGTTTCGCAAAACCTCTTCGGCTTTTTGGCGCAACTTAGCTTCATCTGGTCGCGACTCTATCCGATCGCCTATTTTGCAAATAATATCTATGGCTGTCTGGCAGTAAAGATCTGTAATTCCAATTACATAAGCGTTTTTAAAAACGGCCAATGCGGCGCCGCCAATCGAAAAATAATGGCCATTTTGGCAAAGCCACAGAAGCAATTCTTGCTTTTGTACATACCCAAAACGAGCACCCATTTTTCTTTTCTCAGGAAGTCTTTTTCTTTATCACGCCAGGACGGACCAATGGGGAGAAAAGCTCATCAAAAGACTTTTCTTCATTGTTTTTAAGCCAGCCGTAAATAATTTCAAAAGTATCTTCTACACCAGATTCAGCAGTTTGATAACCCTGATCCACGCAGTCAATAACACTAGTAATAGCATCATAAATGCTGAATTCATTTGCTTCTTCCATTGCATCTTCTTCTTTCTTCGCAAGAAGATAACCAAATGCTGCAGCAGTAACTTTATCGTTGCAAATCTCGCAAACCTTCATTTTGTCTTTGATTTCCTTAAGCTTTTGTGCTTGCTTTCCAGAACCATAATCCATGGCAATGGAGAAAATGTCTTCTTGGGAAAAGGACATGGAAGTCACCAATCAGGATAAGAGCCTAGTACAAGCTCATCGTCTAAAGAATGTTCAATGGTGAGTCTCATGAGACGTGCTTCATAGCCTCCCCTGTTAGCCCTAGCTGGCTCATATTTCTTCTCTGGACTTAGCTGTATCAGCTTGAGAAAAGTCCCGAGACTCTTAGTTGCGTTACGAGCAAAGGCAATGCGCATCCTCCACACAGCTTCCAAACGTATGACAACAGTAACTGGACGGTAATAGATGGAAGCCATGAGACTAATAAGACTCAAATGAGATTGTACCGAATTTGGAACAGGGAAAATACTAAACCCTTGCTATGACTAGTGTCTCATTATGAGACGGGATGAGACTCATGAGACTGAGCGTTACACTGAATATAGGCGCAGCATGCGTATGGACGAATGTTGCGTAGCCCGTTCGATCGGGAGCCATGCTACGACGACGCGCTGAGGAAAATCACTTCGCGAAGGAGCCCCAAGCGTTTCGTTCCATAGTGATTTTCTTTCGTTCGCTGGTTTCTTTTCTTCTTTAAGCTCCCTTCGCTAGGAGCCGAACGAGAATTAGCCCCAAGCGTACCGTCAGAAGGCTCCCTCCTAACAAACCATCATTAAATATTTTCTTTCCGCGAGAGCATTAGAAGCCGCTCATATAGTGCTTGCATGCTACGAGAAAGAATCTTAATTGTTAGAAACAATATTTTCTTTCTTTTTGATCAGGCTTTATGACTAACGCCCTTTGAGAGGGCTCCTTCTCGTAAAGCCTTCCTTCTCGTAATCGAACAATCTTAGTGCGCTCACTCCCCTCCATAGCTGACAAGATCGTTCGCGCAGTAATGACTAGCGTCTACAAAAACAGCTTTTGCCTGTCATTGTGGGGATGATGTTTAAAACTCGATTGAAAATAGCGCCGCTCTAAAAAGGGGATGCCCACCACTCACCTTCGGCCATAGCACGCGCTACCGCTCCTTGTCTGTATCAACCGATACCGTTTTAGCGATCGATTAGGATTTGTAGCCTGTGGAAAAACCTGTGGAAAACCGTTATTCTCTCCGCCAGGGCACAATAAAGGCCACACCTATAGAGCGTGGCCCATAAGAGCATTCAACCTAGGCGATTAATCTTGGGAGCGTAGCTTGTAGCTTCTAGCTTGAGAAGCAGAGGAAAAGGGAGAAGCTATGGGAAGAGAGGAAAGCTTTTCCAGGAGCTTTTCTAGAAGCTCTTCTTCTTCTGGCTGGGCTTCTGGAAGGAAGCTTTCTACTGTGAGAAGGAGGAGGAGAGCTTCTTCTTGGGAGAAGGAAAGACGGAAGGAAGGCATTAGGCTTTCGCTCCCAGGGCTTCTAGAAGAGCTTCTGCGTTGACGACTTCTGCCACGGCTTTGCAATCAACGTAACGGCTTGTGTTTTCTGTCTCCCAATAGATGCAGGCTTCTTCTGCTGCTTCTTGGAAGAGACTGTAAAGCTTTTCTTCTGAAAGACAATCAAGCTTCTCTTCTAGGAGAAGAAGCTCTTCTTCTTCAGCTTCTGGAAGCTTGTCTTCCAGGAGTTTAGAAAGCTCTTTCCTGAAGTCGGAAGAAGCCCAGCTTTCCCAGGCTTCTTGTTCTTTCTCAAGCTCAAGCCAGCTCAAGGCGTCTTCAGAGCGTAAAGGGTAGCCTTCCAGGGCTTCCAGGTCTTCTAGCATGTCTTCCGTCAAGAAGCGCACGTCTAAAGCCAGGCCTGAGCTTCCCCACGCTCCTGAAAGCTCCCACACCCCAGGAGTGTTGCTGAAGTCTTCCAGGAAGGTCTGAAGATTAGAAAGCTCTACCAGGCTCCCACCATAGTCTCCGCTCTGAAAGAGAGAAGGACAGAAGACAATGGAAGCTTTCGCCCATAGCTTCTTCTGGCAGAAAGCTTGCAGAAGCTCTTCTGGGGAAAGCTTGGAAAAGCCTAGATGGCGTCCGCCAGTAGCTTCTAGATGGGAGAAAGAGAGGCTAGTCTCTTCCAGCGGAGAATAGTCTTCCCAGGCGTTGACGGTACCACCTATATGTCTTTCTGGGCTGACAGTGTAGAAGCCGCCAGATAGAGGAAGCAGGCGAGAAAGAATGGCAAGAAGTTTAGGAGAAGGCATGGAAAGAAAAGCGAGAGGAAAAGAAGGAAAAGAGAGAAAGCTCAAGCGAGACAGAAAACCCACCAACGACCAGCCCAAGGAGAAGGAGAAAGGCTGTAGCAGTCTCCCAGCTCAAGCTCTTTCCAAGCTTGCTGCCAATCAACACAAGTAAAAGGCCAAGAAAGCTCGGAGAAGTTGAAAGCTCCTGTCTCTTCTGCAAGGGTCTGAGCGTATTCTGCACCTGCTTCTTCTTCCGAGAAGCCGTCAGCTTCTCCGCGAAAAGCGTCCGCAATGGAAGAAAGCTCAAGACCTTCTCCTTCTGCAGCCTGTAGAAAGAAAGCTTGCACGGAAGGGTCAGCGTCGGAAAAGGCGCAGTCTTCCAGGGCTTCTAAAGCTTCCTCGCAAGGCCAGAAGCCAATAAGACTTCCGTCTCCTTCTGAAGCTCCGAAAAAGAAGCCAGAAGGAGCACGAGAGGAAAGCCAGCAAGAAAGCTCTTCCAGGGCTTCCAGGGCTTCTTCTGAAGCCTCAGGAGCTGGCACGGAAGAAGAGAAGCTTGCAATTTCCTGAAGAAGAGCCACGGAAGAAGAAGAAAGCCCTGCAGGAGTGATGCCGTCAGGCCTGGGAAGCTCAAGGAGGTCGGTAATGGTATCGGCAGCGCCGAGAAAAGCATCTGCAAGGTCACAAGCCCGCAAGCTCGCACGATCGCAGACAATCCAAGGAAAGCGCTTGAGCTGGTCGAAAGAAAGAGAAGACACGAGAGGAAAGCGAGAGGAAAGCCCACGGTCACCCATGGGCGAGAGCGCGCGACGGGATTTGATCCCGCACCATCGCGATAGGCGCGCGCCGAAAGCAAATCAGGTTGTCGAGTTGCGCTCCGCCGCGCCGAAGGGGCTGCTGGCCTTGCGTTGACGGAAGTCTGCCACGAGATGAGCCCCGGTAAAGGCAGAAAGCAGCGCAGAAAAGCAGCGCTGATGGTTCAGAGGCTAAAAGCCCGCTTATTAGCCGATACGCTTATCGGAGTCCAAATCGCCGCGAATGCACAAGCCGAGCTTATGGGAGCCCTGGGCTGGGAAAGCCCATAGAACGATCGCCCACGCGCGTGCCATGACGTGGGCCCATCCGTCAAGGCTAAGTTACAGAGCTTCACATAACGGAAGCGTTATATGCGCAAGGCGCAGTCAATCCCCTGTCACAATCCGTCACAATCCGCCAGGATGGGCGCCCATAACGGAACCGTTATATAACGGACGTTCTGTCAAGGGGGAAACCGCCAGAATCGACCACTGATAAGGAATGCTGATAGAACTGCCTGGAACTATCAGGATGCCTGATCAGATAAGGGATACTAATAGAACTGCCTGGAACCATAAGCTCAGCTTATATAACGGCAGTGTGATGATGTTATTGGTACATTTGCACTACTATGCGGCCATGCGCATACAAAGGCATCATGATATGCGCCTTGGGGCATACAACGATATCGTAATATGCGGATATGCGCATATGAGCATAAAACGGCAGCGTGATGAGATTTTATGCGGGAAGCCGCATATAACGATAAAACAGTAAGATACGCCCCTAGCCGGTCCCTAGATACGCCCCTAGCCGGACCCTTGATACAAAGCCAGCCGTGCCTTTGATACATCATTGGCCGGGCCTCAGTCCTTCTTCCCGAAAGCAGCATCTTCGGCTTCTTCCTGGCTTTTGAACGGGCCTCCCATGAGGCTATCGTCCGTATCGCTGTAGAAATACCAACCCTCCACCATTTCCGTGTATTTACAGGCTTCACGAGAGAAGAAATCGATAAGGATCATGAGAAGCAATGGGAAAGTGAATTAATCTTCTGAAAATTCAATCAGGGCGTCGCGGAGGAAATCAACGAGATGATCTTTGCTTATGTATTTAAACAAATGTCGAGCATAAGCAGGCCCTGCTTCTTCTTCGTAAACCATATAGCCACGAAACCAATCGTCAATAAACATGCGAAGCTCAGAATCATCAATCATCTTCAAGCCCTCTTGAATTTAGACAAGTGTAGGCGCCACATAGCCTTGCTCATGCTGCCAGGGCGATGAAGCACATAGAAAGGCTTTGTATGGTGCCAACCTCCTTCTCCATCGGGCTCTGGCTCTGCTTCGTCAGTCCATATGCCTTTGCACTCTCCATCAGCATCAAAAAAGCCAATTTGATATTCACCATCTTCCATTGACTGTCTAATGTGAAAGATCATTTCCTTGAGGCTTGAAGCTTGATACACGCCTTGCGTAGGCGGGAAATACGGGCCGTTACTGTCGTAAGTGCGGATGGTGCAGGGCATGATCAGTTCTCAAGAGTGACAATGGAAAAATCAGGATCATTTTGCTTCTTTATCCATCGCCATTGATTAAATTGCGGCAATGCAATAAAAAGCTTGTCGTCTTTATCTTGTTCAACAATGGCAGTGGTGAGAGCTTTGCCAATGCGGCTTCTACCTTTATTGCTGATAGCAAGAATAGTGATGGTGCGTTGCATGGAGCCTAGACGGAGGAAGGAAGTGTTCATGATGGCAGGAAGAGAGAGAAGGGCCGCTTGAGCGGCCCCTTGGTAATCACTTGTGGAACACTGGCCGAATCCAGTGGCGATTTTGAGGGAAGCATTCCTGCATTTCTTTCTGCCATTGCAGAGCCTCTTTACGATCAGGCCCGGTGAAACCACACTGGCGAATAGCGCCATCGGGAGTTTGCTCGAAAAGGCGGTGAAGAACGAGAGTTTGGTTTTTCATGGAAGGAGAGGAAGAGAGGGGCGTCGCCGCCCCGTTGAAAAGAAATTTAGACGATGGAGAGGAAGGCCGTCAAGCCCCCTTGCGCTTGTAACCGCTTCTTACCAGAGAGCCCCACATCCAGCGAGCATCTTCTTTGCTCCAAGTTTCAGCCTTGCCAGAAGGAGCGTACCAAGAGGTGCCATAGGTTTTATCCACTTTGACGATATATCGCTGAACCATGATGTCATCACGATCAGGGAAGATGGTGAATTCCACCAGATCGAGAGCAGGGCCAACGAGGGCGAAGCTTTCAGAGAAAGAACGGAAAGGCATGGTTTGGAGAGCGGTGGACCTCGCGGCCCTCAACGAAATTAAAATTAGTTTATTTCCAAGGCGTTGTCAAGCCCTGTTGCATTTCTTCACAAACGCCCTCAGAAGGGAGCTTGGGCATCGATGCCTTCAACGATACGGCCAGCGTAGTCACGCACTGCGTAGAGGCAGGAGAAAGCCTCGTTGCGCTGGTCACGAGCCTCGTAGAACGCATCAGGCCCTTGAGGGTAGTAATCGCGGCTATTGAACGTAGCTTCGCTGAGAGCATCGATGGCGCCCTGCACGGCGTAGAAAAGCTTCTCGTATTCCAGGCGGAGCGTTGTAGGCCCAGTGCCGTTGAGGTGGATGGTGGGGATGTGGGGCACGATGGAGGCAGGCATAGTCGGAAAGTTCGGAGGAAGCAGATGAATGGACAGAGAAATGCTTACCAAGCAGCCTTAGGCAATTCCTCGGCGCGGCAGCACACTTCGCTGTCATGCACTTGGGCAAACAAGGCAAAGCGATCACGCATGATGTAGCAGGCCGCTTCGGAGTCCACTGCATCAATGGTGGCAGTTTCAAAACGAATGTATTCCTTGTCAGCGCCCCAGCGAATGGACGCATATACGCGATAGGTGCGGACGATGGGAGGAAGAGCGGTGGTCATTGGAGGAGAGCCGTGTACGAAATAAAAATTAGCCGGACAGTAGGGGGCTGTCAAGCCCCCGGATATATCAGGCTGCCAGGGCCAGGGCATGAGCCTTGGTGAGAGTGGCAGCGCCAGTGCCCCACCACTGGCTTTCCAGGCGCCGACGGGCAGCTTCAATGCCATCGCCACGCCCTGCTTCATGCGTCACCCACTCAGTAATGGCGTTGTAGGCGCCCCAGTAGGTGCCTTGCACGCCTTTAATGTCGAAGCCAATGCCGTCACCAGCAAATTTGTTGGCAATGCTGTCCCATTGAGGAAGATCAGCCAGAACCTTGGGACGGGCAGTGGTTTTATCGCCCCGCTTGTCATTAATGCTGCCAGCCAGTTGATCGGCAAATACGTTGCGGCAATAGTCTGCGAATTGAGCAGAGGTGCAAGGCTTCTTTGCCATTGCTTCAAGCTCTTCAAGACCAGCCGTGAATTGCTGGCGCTTCATATCAATGATTTCAGGCAGCCTGTCGATCATGGCATTGCAATTAGTGGTGTGACGAATGCTGATGCGCTTTCCTTTAGCAGTGGCATTAGTACGGTCAGCATGGCCAAGAGCAGCACTGAGAGTGTTGTTACACACCACGCGAACAGGAGAGAAAAGAGTTTGGAAAGCAATAGAGCCATCATGGCTAGTTGCGCCAATGATATATTGATGAATGGGGTCTCCATTGACTACTTCCCCTTCGGCGCCATTGATTTTGGCAGTGAAGGTAACTTTACGGCCTTCGTCTAGTACGCACACGGCAGAGATTTCTGCATCTTCATGAAGGGCTTCGGCAAGCTTAATAAGCTGCTCGTTTTGAACAACGGTGTAGCTTTCCTTTTGCACGCTCAACACTTTACCGTTGTCGCCGCGAGTGATGGCTCGATAGCCCTCAATGGGAGAACCAGCGGGATCGAAGATAGGAGAAGCAATCACTTCCCAATCGGCTTCGCCAAGAGCGAAAGCTTCACGAGCAGGCATGGTGCCATCGACGACATGCCCGAGACCATGCCAGGCAGCCTGACCGTGGAAGAAAGCACCAGAGGAAAATTGGTGAGACATGGAAGGAAGGGGGAAGAAGGAAGCAGGCTTTCGGCCTGTTGATTTAAAAATTAGACGATGGAGGAGAAAAAGGCAAGGGGGAGAGCCATTGCCTTTGCTTATCAATCAGCCAAAAACGATAGTGCGGCCATTGGCCGTGATCTTGACCACACGCTCGCAATCAAACGAACGCCAAGCGCCTTCGCCTTCCTTGCGAGCAATGGAGAAGTCGCGGCAGCGGATGATGGAAGGATTCTTCAGAGCATGACCAGTGCCTTTGATTTCCTGCGTGTCGCGAGGATTAAATTGAAGCTTGCGCTTTTCTCCATTGAGCTTGACGAACTCAACGGAAACAATGCTGCTACCAGCAGCGAAGATAAATTCTTTAATTTCGGAAGTCTTGTCCATGGAGGGAACGGAGGGTGAGGAGGCTCGCGCCTCTTGAAGCCAGTATGGGGCCTGACGGGGCACTTACACAAGCCCTTGGGCTATCAGTGCTGCTTATCGTTGCTGAAGGCTCTTTATGAAAAAGGGAGGCAGGCGGGAACGCCTGAGCTTGTTGATGCTCACTGTTTGCTTGCTGTTGGTGCCATTGTTCTTGATTTGCACTTTCCCATCGCCATAATCTTTGACGATGGTGTACTGGCCACGCCAGCCAAATGCTTGATCAAGAAGATCAACAACAGCACCAACTTCTAGCATTACCTACCCATTTCCATTGTTGTTTTCTAGGAGCTTACGTAGGTCTCGTTCAGCATTGCGAATGGCGCGACGATCAGAACAGCTTTTGCCACAAGTGAATATGGCCCCTGAAGGATGCTTGAAGACAAAATGCTTTCTTTGTCTGACAAGAACAAAGCCATGCTGTTCGGCTAGTTTTTTAATGTCTTTACTTAGCATTGGCGAGATATTCAATGGAGCAATACTTAACAGGATGGTACTTCACGCACTTTTCGTAGGCAGCAACATTTTCTTGATCCTTTCGCTCCAAGGAGATGTCCCAGAGCATGACGCAGCAGCAGGCTGCCAGGGCAGTCCAGCAAAGACTGTCACGAAGGCGAGAGGGAGCTTTCATCGGGAAAAGCGGCGAACGAAACAGAACATAGCCCGTCTCGCCACCGCTTTGTCGTTATGTTGTAAAACTTAACAATTAACAGATTGCATCCATTTTCTCGTACATGTCCAGTTGATTAGCAACAATATTCGCCAAGAAATCTGACTTAGTATCAAATTGCAGGCGTTTTGTCATGCAATCCGCTTTTTTCGCGTAATCATCGGTAATTACAAAAGATTGCTTCTTTTTTGCTCCCATAGCAACAAAATTACGACGAGATGGCTCAAAACTTAATTGAATTGGCTTCTTCTCGCTTATGGTTATATCCAGTGGCGGCTCGTCATCAACTTCATCAAGACTTACATACCAAAGACCTGGATCCTTCTTCGGCAAAATTGGCATCCAAACTTTTGCATTGGCCTCAATCGCGGCAATGAAATGAACTAAGCGCCCCTTGCAGGAGGCATCAGAAAATACCCTATAACGCCTAAAGTTTTCATCGACAGCAACGAACGCATAATAGTCCTTGCCTTGCCTATTGGTTTTTAATTCAACAATATAAGGAACCACCCAAACCGTGGATGAACTCATGTCGGAAGCCGGAAGACTGCTCTGTGAACTTACCATAAAAAAGCGCCCCCGAAGGAGCGCTCCGCAGATATTCCAAGACCATCCTACACCCTGGCGTAGCACACCTTGGCTTCTCCATTGCTTGGGTTGGCAATGCGAGAGAAGGCTCCGTAGCTCAGATCAAGCACCCTTCCTCCATGCAGAGGCCCCCTGTCTGTCACCCTGACAATCACGCTCCTACCATTGCGTTGATTTGTCACTTGCACCTTTGTGCCAAGCGGAAGATAAGGAGAAGCAGTGGTGAGACCATAAGCGTCGAAGCGGCTTCCATCTGCCGCTCGTTGACCGTGGTAGCCATCACCAATGCCGTAATGGGAAGCGTAGCCACAATTCTGGGCATGAGCTGGTGATGGAAACAAAGAAATGACAGCGATGGAAGAAAGAAACAAATTGGACAGCATCAAAAGAAGAAAGTAAGTAGCAAGGTGCCAGGGAGTCGCCTCCTGACAAGCCCCACCTTATCACGATTCGCCATTGGCTTGGCTTGTGCTACGATTCTTAAGCTTGAGTCGCTTCTGGGGCTTAACCGCTCCCGCCGTTGGCGCCGCAAGGGTGAGGCCCTCTGAACAGTCTGGTAATGTCCGCGAGGCTTGCCAAGGGCTGCATTGGACCCTGTGAGGAGACTGTTCCCTAGTCGAGCATCTCCTAGGAAAGGAGGGATCGGAGGCTTAAGCAAGAGAGAGGGGGCCTAACGGCCCCTTTTCTTTTGTCTTAGGATGCTGACGGTATGAATGGCAGACAGGATGTTCTGTCTGTGAAGCACTTAGCTTCTCGGCGCCAGGATGATCTCGTCATTAAAAAGGGGCCGGAAGGCCCCTCTTTTTTTATATACCAGTGGCAAGTTTATACATGCGCAAAAGCGCTTCCTCTTGTTCTTGCATGAGCCTGATAATCAGACTTTCTTCTTTGCTAAGCTGAACGTTCCTTTGATTCTTCATTGGAGCGTTACCTGTGCCTTTGGACGCGCAGTGAGGGCTGGGCCTCGTGAAGCCCAGCTCAGTCCTTTTTGAAAGCATTGATAAATGGCGCGAGAAGACGACGAAGCTTGTTAATTTTTCGTTGATGCTTTTCTGCTTTATGCAAGATGCGCATAGCTTCTTCGTGGGAAGGAGCTAGTTCTGCATCAAGCATCCTCTGGAGAAGACGATGGGAGTGATGAGCGAGATTTTTCATCTTCTAAATAGGCTTCCCACGGAGAAAGCTTGTCAGGGTGATAGTAATAGTCTCGCGCTTGTTTCACTCCAAAGCCAAGGATGGAAACGTAAAACGAAATGATGCCACAGTGTACGTGGCCATTGACGAAAAAGCTCCTCTGGGGCCAGGAAATATTGCCGCCAATTTGCGGCTTTGAAGGATAATCGCTTATATCAATATCAATGGCAAAGGCAACAAATTCTCCAATGGAGAGGAAATCAAAATAGAAGGCGTGCTCGTATTCTTTATCGTGGAAATAGCGAAATAGTTTAATCATCAGGAAGTGCCTCCAAGGCTTGAATGATCAGGGCAGCATTCTTGCCGCCTTTGAAGAGTTCAATGCGAGCCGCTTCTAAAGCTTGCTGCTTGATGCTCAGGGTCTTGGGGCGACGTGTGGCGCGAAGTTGCCTAGATTTAGTTCCCGCCCAATGCCAATCCACCCAATCACAACATGCAGCCAGCTCCTGATCTGCTCCCCATTGAGCAGCGAGAGGGATGACAAATTGTGCAAAGGATGTTTCTTCATCATCACTGCATTCCCAAATAAAAAACCAATCCTCGACTAGCTTTGGTGGTGGGGTGATGGGGTGATTGCTCATTTATCCAGCTCCTTGATAAGTTTCTTGAGAGCTTTGAATTGACCCCAAGTGAGACAGAAGCGTTGCTCACCATTACTGTTGAGATTCACGTCAAAACCTTCACCGTTATACCAAAGGCTCACTTCAATAAAATCATTAGGCTTGCTGAGAATGTCAAAGTCAATCAGTTTGGCAAAAGCAGTGTCGAGCTTATAGCAAGTGATGTTGGTCATTCAAAAGCTCCTTGAGCAATAGAGGATGAATAAGCAGAAAGATAGGTCATACAATCATCGTCTACAGGCTCTGCAGAGCGCTCTTGCTGGTCTTTTTCGTAAAGGCCAAGAGCAGCCTGTAAGTGCCATTTCAGGGAAGACAGGTCAAGCCAGTCATTGCGATGGTCAATGGCAAAATCTGGATTGTCACAAACTTTTTCAAGCGTGGTGACATACTTTTGCAGCTCTTGCACGTTGAAACCCCAGGAAACATAGGGCTTACCAGGGAGTGCATAGGAAACGTGGGCCATGGAGAGGAATGGCGAACTGAAAGCAGTGTGCCGCCTGACAGGGGAGGGTGTCAATGGGAAAGACAATTAGTTTTGCTTATAGCTCATTTCCCCATTGCCCTTTACCACAAATTTTCCCCTGAGCTTTCCTTCTCGCCATTGCACCGCTAATACGTGGCAGTCCCCGAGAGGTTCCAGCACGGCCCATCGAGCAGTCCTGTTCACCACGGCCTGGTAAGCCTGCCTGCGTGCCTTGCTCAGCGGCCTCTCGGGCTCCACCAGGGCAGTACGTGCCCAATCCGCTACTTCCGTCAAGTCATCGAGATTATTGGTTTGAAGCACAAAATGATTACCATGTTTCTGAAGCTTCTTCCATGCAGGATGCACATCATCTGACAATGCAGCCTCCATATCGTCTTGCAATACTGGAGGAATAAAAACGCTCGCCATGGGCGGCAAGTTAGTAGCAATCGCTAGTTGCTCCATTGTCATTAATCCGTTTGATAGAAGCGATGGAGAGGGAAGGGAAATGATGACAAGCCAAGCTACGAGCCTGTTCTTCTGAGGAAGCCAGGATCATGGTCACTGGTCCCTCTCGGAAGGAAAGCTGATAGGCATCTTGCATGTTGCCCTTGATCATCAAAGCAAATCCTCAGGCTTAATGCCACGTTCTTCACAATTCTCTAATACTGCTTGACTTACCACTTTCTTGAGCATCTTGCGCCAATCATCATCACCGCCAAAGCTACTAATGTCTTCCATGGTGCGGAGAATGAGAGAGAGCTTGCTGATATCGTTCATCACCCATAAAGCACCTTGCATGTCTTCGTTCATGCAATGCTGCCCAAGAACTTCCTGATGTGCTTCTAGCCATTTGCCAATACAAAACATGGCAGTGGCCCTAAAAACTTCATCGCCATATTTCTCGAAAAGATTATCAATGCTTTCAGACAGCTCAGGCGTAATACCAATCGTGGACGGGTCGTCCATGAATGGTTCAATCTTTTCATTGATGATGGCCTCCTGGTCTTTCTTGGCAGAACGCGCTGCCTTAAGGAATTCGTTTACTGAAGAAAAGTCCATGGAGGAGAAAAATCATAAGTATTGTCGGTGTTCACGATAACCATGTCAAGCATCATCCTGATTCTCTTCAGGATTGGCTGGCAGCATGGGGCGGCTATCGCCATCCAATTCCCCATCATCATCAAAAGAAGCTTCGGCATCAATGGCGGAAGCACGATCGCCAGCATTCCTTTCGGCTTCGCGAATTTTCTTTACCTCGCTGGAAAGATTATTAAGGAATTTCTTATAGCTCTTATCGTCGTCTTTAATCTCAGGCTTCTTATCGAAGAGGCCCAAGATTTTTGCTTGTTGTTCAAGGCAGCCTTTGGCCACTGTCAGGAAGCTACTTTCACCAGCCGTTTCATGCACTTCCGTGGTGATAATTTCGTCTCCATTGCGCTCTTGGATTTTACGCACCACTTTCTTCTTGCTTTCATTAAAGCCTTTCATTGCCTTAGCTTTAATATCTTCTTGTTCCTTAAGAAGTTTTGCTCGCCAATGGTCTGCATTCTGAAGGATACTTTCGCTATAAACCTTGCGAAGATGTTCCCTATCAGAGGCAACTGTTTCTTTGCTTAGTTTAAATACTTTGGCAATTTGCTCATTGCTTAAATTAGCAGCAAGAAGCATGCTCGTGGCATACCTTCGCTGCCCAACAATTTCCTTGGAATACATATCGTAACTTTTATTTCTTAAGGTATCAATCTGTTCTGGCGTCATCCCGCTTTTCGCAAGAATCTTCACGCAATGTTCCACTAAATCTTCATCAGTTTTAAATGGCACACGACGCTGAGTTTTGGGAGGCATCGGACGCTTCTTCTTCTCTTCTGCCATGGAAAATAATTAATCTTGCAACAGTGTATCGCCTTTCCCTTGAAGGCTCCTAGCGAATAAGAAAGAAAAACGCTCCATCTTCCATGGCACCACAGAAGACGGAGCATTACTAATCGCTTCTCTCAATGCTTGTAATTCTTCCCATTCTTCAATGGAAAGAAATGGGGAGCAATGGGAAGCGGAAATTAAGGTCAAAAGAGATCCTTTGGAGGCGTATATACAAGGCTTTCCTTGAAGCCAAGGATTTCATAGTCGCCCATGTCATCCGCCAGCTTCTTGGCTTCCTTTAACTCTACCTCCATTGTGCGAATAGATGGACCATAGTCCTTTTCGTAACGGCGTTGAAGACGAATGGAACCATAATCAGTTTCTTCTTTTTCAATGCCATTTTCTTTCATTAGCTCTAGCAAATCTTCCTTGCATTGAGCTTCTTTCTCAGCAAGAGCCTTTTGAGAAGCTTTAATGCTTTCAAGCTCTTTCAGAAGATCATTCAATTCGTCCATTGGACTTGCTGCCATAGTGAAGGATTTCACAGAATAAAATGGTCAGGCAAATCATGCCAACGCAAAGCACAAAAGCAATAGGCCAAGTCATTTTTCTTTACGATTTTCTGAGTTCACCCCATTGATAACGATAAGGCCAAAAGAAAAGAACAATGCAGCAGCAATAAATGCGTAGGCATCAATAATAGGACGTTCCATCATGATTCACCGCTAGCGACTATAAAGCCACGATTAATTAAAGAAGTAATTTCATCGTAGCTTGAGCGCCAATGACGTTCACCATCTTCAGGATTACGAGCGCCATACATTACGCGAGGCTTTGGCATCGGGCCTTTATCAGGAATACAAAAGCCATAGTGTTGAATGGTCTCGATAGTAACTCCCTGGTAATCAATGACAGGCAGCTTATCGGGAGCTTGAGGGGGACGAGGCATGAGCCTTTTGATTCGCACCCATATTTTATAGAGAGTTTGTTTAGAAGAAAATGCCGTTGAACAAGGCTCGCTTGGGGCTCGCCCTGCGCGTCGGCATTTTCTCGCGAAGGTTATCGAGAAAACTAATAAACGGTGTTTATCAGGATTCGCAATAACTTTTCGCTTCCATAGAAACCCTCTTGTCGGAAGCGCCGCAGCGTAGGCTTGTGGGCGTTTCGCCAGGCGCGTAGATGCTGCAAGGCACCTACTGGACGATTGTAAAGCCCCTGTCAAATTCCACTATGACGGTTTCTAATTGGCACATTGCCCCTGCTGCTACGATAGCCCTGTTCTCACGAACACCATGAACAATTACGCTTTCACGCCACCACCAGTAGAGTTGATGCGCCACTGGAGCCGTTTTCAAGGCGACACGGATCCAGAAGCCCTATGGTTCCGTATTGCCAGGGAAGCCGCTCAATGGGGCTATGAACAGTGCCTTGGACAGTACGAGCACGCTGCAATGGACCTTTGGTCCCCTGCGGATCTACTAGAGGCTGACAATGACTGACGAGCAAATCAAGGAATTACGCCGTCTCATTCAAGACGAAATTGATTGCGCAGGAATTGATGGAATGGAACATGGAGCCTGGGGGTGGTCTGAAATTCAATTAGATAGGAGGTGGAAAACTTTCCAAGAAAGCTTTAACAACACACTCAACACCAATAATGACTGACCAACAACAGCCCAAGATCATCCGTCTTCCCCGTAATGGTCCAAAACCTGGTCAAAGCGTTGAAGCATGGCTGGCGGGTAAGCAACGTGCCGAAGAAAGGGCCCTGGAGCGTGACCGCTGGAAATCAATGCACAAGAAAAAAGGGGCTTAAAGCCCCTCGTTAAATCGTTGTTGAATGGATGGAAGAATGCCTGGAATGAAACGCAGTTCGTAGTTTGCAATGGCCAGGAATTCCCTGGCCTTTTCAATGGTTTCAAACGGAAAGCTTAGTTGCTCTAAAAATCCATGTTCAGACCACCGAGCAATGGCATAGCCTCCTTCAACGATTTTGAGACGAAGGCTTTGGTTCTTTTGGAGCATCAGCAGGCTTCTCTTCAATAGTGGGAGATTCTTCAATGATGGTTTCTTCTTCTTTTTCTTCTACGACAGGCGTAAAAGAAGAGGGCTCATAAGAGCCCTCGTTTTCCCAGATGATCTTCACGGATTAAATGCAGCTTTGACAATCCTAGAAAAAATCGTCGTAATTGGTTTCTTTGGCTGCATTAGGCTCATTGGTAACGACGTCAGACTCTGGGGCAGAGTCGAGGGCAGAGTCGGGGGCAGAGAAAGATAGATCAGGCTCTTGCCATTCCCATGAATGATAAAGACGTTCCTTTTCTCCATTGAGACCATCCTGGAAAGAAGAAGTGATAAGACCTTGACGACGTGCAACTTCCAGCATTTTGCCAGTAGAGCCCACGTCAAACGAACCAGTGAGTGCCGACACCTGATGCTTTGTAAAACGTTCTGTCTTACGCATCTCCACGGCATTTACCACTTGGGTGAATTCTTCAAGAGAACCGCCAACTGGACCTTCGTAATGCCAGCCATAATTCAAGCTGTCGCGCTTCAAAACATGCTTACCAGCAAGGCCGCTCCTACTCTTTAACCATTCCAAAGTAAATTCATTGGGGTCAAAGCTTTCTGAACGAGTGAGCTTCACCACTTCACTAACATTGTCCACAAAGCTAGTGGAATCACGAAGTCCTCCACTTTTATTAAGGTGGTGAAGAATGACAATGGAACAGCGGTAAGTGTTGGCCATGTCCCGCAGGCCATAAATTGCATCGCCAGCACTGCTCTTTGCTAAGTCCACGTTCATGCCAGCAAGGCAAGCCGTGAGGCTATCAATCATCACCAGAGAAGGACGTTCCTTCCTGATGTAATCTTCAAGCTGCTTCATGTGGGCAAAGCGCCAGGTTTCCCAGAAGCTGATGTCACCAGGCGTGAGACCAGCATCTTGATAACCAATCACGGAAAGCTTTTCTGCCGTATCAGTAAGTGGCTCATCAGCGCTGATCAGCAAACAGCGGCCTTTCATGCAACGCCTTCCACTCCACGGCGTACCAAGAGCAACATGCAAAGCCCAGTTATATACCAACGTCGTTTTACCAGTGCCACCTGCTGCAGCCAGAAGAGTGACACTTCCCAATGGAATGATGCCAGCAATCAGCCAGTCACGGGCCTTGTCAGAATTAGCAATGGCAAGAGCATCAATGCTTTCAATTTCTTCCTTGCCATATACCCTTGCTCGTGCTTCCTCAATAATCTTGTCAATATTTTGCTGGCTCATCTTCACACTGCGCTGCTCTAACCAATGAGCAGTTTCATAACCAATACGAGCTTCATTAGCGTACAGACCAACAAAATTTTCGACAGTCGAAATGATTTCCTCATACGATGGTTTGCCGTCATTGTTTTTGTGCCTGCTTTTGGAAACAATGGAAGACAGTAAATCATCTTTTTCTGCTCCATCGCTGATGTAATCGCCAACGTCATAGCCATTACCGGATGGGAGATTGTCCCACTCCCAGGAGAGTGGATCGGCATATAACCATTGTGCGCCAGGATTATCAGTTGCCACTTCTGCCATAAAGGCAACACCCTGTTCATCACGGTCAGGGCAAAGAACAAGCTTCTCGTTCTTTAAAAGATATGAATAATCGCCATTGGTTCGATATTGTTTACTGCCGCCAAGGAATGTAATAGAAGGTAGGCCAATGGCCCATAACTTTTCACAAGCAAGTTCACCCTCTACAACAAAAATAGGAAGGCCAGTTTCTTTGCTGGTTTTAATTGCTTCGTCGTATTTATAAGGCAATACACCAGCTTTTACTTCTTGAAGCTGTGTTTTATAGCCGTTAGAAGTTTTATCAATGGTGGGAAATTCTTGCCAAATCTTTTTACTGCCGGATGTATCATCGCGATGTACCACCACCACTTCTTTTCCATTGGTATTTTTATAACCAAATACATAAGAGCCAGGATCTCGCGGTGGTTTTTCCCAGCGAGTAAGAGGAGCAATAGCATCACGAATTTCAGCCCGGTGCGCGGGGCTCGTATCGTGCCAGCAGTTAAACGCTCCGTTGTCTTTATTGACAGTAAAATCATTGCCTCCACATGCTGGACAACGATATTTCCCAGGTTCGTTACTGGGCTCCAAGGCGTCGAGGTGGTCGAGAATCGAGAATGCCACGCAGCACGGTCGAACAGCGCCCTCCATTGTGGCAGCTCCTTTCGTTTGGCGCACGCTTGCCATTGATAAGCAGCGCTAATAACACAAAGGGGTGACAATGACAAGAGAGCAGCTTAAGGTGGCGCAGTTGCCACCAACAGCCTATGCCTCCAAGCCTTTATCAAGGCGGTAAAAAGAAACGGCATTTCACCCTGTCAGAAACAGCTTTCAATCATCTGATGGCCATTGCTGCTGACGCAAAGCTTTCCCGTTCTGAAACCCTTGAGCGCCTCATCCGTTCGGTGCCGGTATGGGAAGGAAGTTCCTCTCTCGCAAATGGAGCATGGAAATTATGCGTGGATTACGCCGCTGATTCTCAACTTTCCCCTGCCTTGACTGATGAAGATTTGTCAATTGATTGAGCTTCTCAATAAAGCTCATTCACAAACTGGTCCTGATGCAGACATTCTTCTTGCCTATGAAGAAGCAGTTATGGAAGATGGCTATGACCCTCAACAAACAGAGGGCATCAGCGATGTTCGCCTAGTCGATGACTGGCCGCTTCCTGGCACCAGCCTTGTTAATTACGAAGGCGAAAAACCAAAGAAAATTGTCATCTTGTATGACAATCATTTCAAGCTTGATTCTTCTGTTGAACCATGAATTCCACCGTTAAAGAGCTACAGAAAAAAACGTCTTTAATGACAGTTCAGCAATTCAACAGGCGTCTTGATCTTCTTGACCAAGAGCTTGTATTAGTCCTGGAGGAGTTCCTCAAGGATACTGGCATTGGAGTTTGCTCCGTCAACATGGAGCTTAATGATCAGTGCGAATACGAAGTGAAGACTGGCCTTCTGTTTCCAGAGGCTACAGCAGAATGAAACATACTATGCTCACTTATCGCCCCGAAGATTTTTCCATGGACGCAGCTTCCACCACCATGATGACCGAACGTCAACTTGGCATGTTCCAGCCTCTTGAAATTCCTGCTGATGCCTTCACAAAAGCCTACGAGCTTCCCATTGGAGAGCACGTAGAAAAGAATTACAAAGGCTTGAGCTACTTATCCTGGCCCTTTGCCTTCCGCTACCTCAAGGAGCAATTCCCTGGTTTCTTTGTTGCTTTTGAAGAAAGCAGTATTGGCTGGCCTGTATTCGGCCAAGAGGGCTGCTGGCTACTGCGTCCATATATCACGGATGGCATGAAGCGCACTCCTGCGCTGGTGTTTCCGTTGATGGATAACAAGCACAATGCTCTCGCCAAGCTTGATGCTCGTGCTGTTAGTGACAACATTCAACGTGCCAGCGTGAAGTGCATTGCCACTTTCACTGGCCTTGGTCTCAAACTTTACGCAGGCGAAGACATTCCCAAGGCTGATGAAGCGCCCTCACCAAAACTCCCGATCCAACAGGAAGGCCCGAAGCCTGCTGCGCGGACAGCGCCGAAGGGAGAAGCAGCTCAGGCAACTCCTGCAGCTTCTGGAGCAGCACCAGTTCCTGCCGCCAATGGAGGAGCCGAGTTTGACGGCAAAGCAGCGCTTCTTGGATTCTGTAGGGCAAACCCTCTTGGTTTCGCAGATGAGCGGACCAGCATGATGGCTGGCAAAGCAGCCCTTGAAAGTCTTGGCCTTGCTAAAGGCGATGACATTAAAGACAGTGCAATGTTCGCCAATGTTGTGACCACTCTTGTCACTTCTTGGACTAAAGAACAAGGCATCAAAATTACCAAGGCTGCCATGGCCAAGGATATTGAAACTCTTCGTGCTATTTGCACTGAAGGAAGCCTTGAGCAGGCTATTAAGGGAGTGGAGGCTTTTATTGCGGGAAAGCAATAGACCTAGCAGCGGCCCGTCTTGAACGGGCCTTTGCAGGTTCCTTAATTGTTAATGAAGACGGTTTGCCTTATCAAGGATGACAACATTCTTCGCAACATTTGCAGTTGCATTGATTCTTTTTGCACTGGGCTACACCATTCTCTGGTTTATTGAGCGTTTCTTTTTCGACCAAGATCCCTGGCAATTCTGATGGCAACTAAACAAAAAGAGCATTCACCAATTGATTTTACGCGCTTGGAAAGTTGTCCAAAGTGTGAAGCAAATTGGCAAGACAAGCCCATCCCCGAAGACAGTCAAGAAGTCTATGGAGGGGCAAAGTGGTTTAGTCGCGTGCAAGGCATTTACGACCGTGATCGGGATTGCACCATTGCTTGGCGTTGTCCTGACTGCGGCACCACTTGGGACCGCGATACCGGCAAAATCATCCCTCCCCTCATTCAACCATGAAACTGATTATTCTCCTTGCTTCCATTGCCTTTTCCATGCCCGTTGTGGCATGTAATCAGCCCATTCAGAAACAAGGCAATAGCTGCCCATTGGGCTACTATGCATCGAACGGCTACTGCGTTCCTAATCGCTGATTGGCCTGTTTCGATCTCTGCTTAGAGGCCCTCATGCCCTCCATGGACCGTTTTGAGCCCAATCGCATTAGCCTCAACGGAAAAAGGCACTACCAATGTGTAGGGTTTCCAAACGTGCCTGAGGGCATGCTTCTTCCTTCAGTAACCACTGTGTTGTCTTCCATGGCGCCAGTGTCAAAAATCATGGCGCTTATAAATTGGCGCAAGAAAGTAGGCGATGAAGAAGCTAATCGTCGCACTCGTCTTGCTGCTAATCGCGGCACTTGGCTTCATGGCATTCTTGAAGATTGGTTTAATGGAGAAGATATTGAGCATCATCTTGAAAAGATGCCAGAGTGGCGGCCATATTTTAATGCCGTAGAAGAATTTCTAATTGCCATTCAAAGTCCAGTATTAGTAGAAAGTGCAGTTGCTTGGTATGACAAAGAACGCGGAGTTGGCTATAGCGGCACGCTAGACATGGTGGCACAAATGTCTAATGGAACCATTGCTCTCGTGGATTGGAAAACGAGTTTTAAAGAAAAGCCTGATTATCAATTAGCTGACTATAAACGCCAGCTTGGCGCATATTCAATGGCAGCAGAACAGTTGTATGGCACTTCCATTGATGAGGCTTGGTGCGTTATTTCTTGCTACGACCCAGAAAACGAGAAAAGCGAGCCGTCGCTACAACTGGTGCATCTTGACGGCTTCGAGCTGGTAAGCCAGCAATATGTGATGGTGGACACTGTGTCGAGATATTTCAATCAGCACTACCCAGGTGGCAAAGCCTTTGCGCTAACCACTGACAGGGGTTAAGCTGGGCAAGCCCAAACGGGCACGACCATTACTCCCCTGGAGAAACACCATGGCTGGAAAGCCCCCTATTACTGCAGCAATCGACCTGACGCCTGACCTTCTCAACAAGCTGAAGGCTGCTGGTCCCAACGAACGTGGCAACTACAGCCTTGATCTCGCCGTCTGGGAAAATACCAAGCGCACTTCTGATCGTGCTCCTGGTTTCACTGGCAGCGTGAAAGTCAAAGGCGACAAGGACGGCCCGAAGGGCTACGCAAGTGTTTGGACCACGCTTGCTGGCGGCTCCGACGACCTGTTCTGAAGATGAGCCTGCTCTACGACAAGGAAATTCAACAGCTCGCTGAGCTGGATGTGTTTCTTCCTTTCGTAGGCGAAAAGCGTCGCATGCTTGACGATGGGACAAAGGCCATTTCATATGGCCTTTCCCAGGCAGGCTACGACATTCGCCTATCGCCAGACCAGTTTCTGGTGTTCGATGGAAAGGAATTCAAGGGAGAGCGCAAGCCTACTCTCGATCCCAAGCTGTCAGATGCAACAGTGCCTTATCAGGCAACACTAGTGCATCATCAAGGAGGTTCATTTTTTGTTCTTCCTCCCCATAGCTTTGGCCTTGGTGTCAGTCTTGAACTGATTTCAATGCCACCTTGCATTATGGGGCTGTGCGATGGCAAATCCACTTACGCTCGCTGCGGCATCATCATTAACGTGACGCCCATTGAGCCTGGCTGGAGTGGTCACTTGACCATGCACATTGCCAATCCCACGCCTTTTCCTGCTCGCATCTATGCGAACGAAGGCATTGTGCAAGTGATGCTATACCAGCTCAACGGCGATGTTGGAGAAGCCTATTCGGGCCACTACCAGAATCAAGGGGCTAACGTACAGTTAGCTGCCGTCTGATTAGTGAGCGCTCTTGAAGATCAATTCCACGCTCTGTGGATGGCGCGATTCCCCAAGGTAATTCTTGAAAGGGAATTCAGTGACATCACAAAGTGGGAAGATGATTTTCAGGAGCGCTATTCTCGTTCAAAGCGTTCAAAGCGTTACCGTCTTGACTTTGCTCATCCCGTCTCTCGCACTGGCATCGAAATCCAAGGTGGCGTTTACAATCGTGGTCGCCACGTCACTGGTTCGGGCTATGAAAGGGATTGCCGTAAATACAATCTTGCCTTTGCTAGCGGCTGGACAATTTTTCTTCTCACCGCGCAAATGGCCAAAGACGCCACTTGGCACGAGATGATTTCTTTTCATATCGCTTCAAGGCTTCACCAGCTTCACTAAGCAAGGAATCCGCTGCTTCCAGGGAACTGTCCCGCAGATTGATTGCCTGCCGAAGCTCAATATTTTCTTTCATTAGCCCTTGCATGGCTGTGTTCATCATTGCCCAGCCTTCAAGCAGATTCAACGCTACTTCACGCAGTTTCTCCTTGTCTTGACATTCCTGGAGAGCTTTCTTGCTTACCGTCAGAGCAAATTCTCGCTGCATTGAATGCTCGAATGGTCCCATGAAAGCCTTATAGCGGCGACTGCCATAATCTAACTCAACTGGCAATGAAAATTTCATAAAGCTTTATTTCCCTTGACGAAGGCTAGCCAAGCGGAAAGAAGATGCGATGGAGGAGAGCCGAAATGATTGGGACGGGTTGCCGAAAAGCTAGTGAGAGCCTATGATTCGGACGTGTGTTCCACCGTCATGAACCAACCGCCCTACACACAAGAAGACTTGGACAAAGTGGCAGACTTTGCGGCAATCGCGCTCACAGCCCTTGCTCCCATGCTTCAACGCGTTGATTTATCAAACACGATGAAGGTTGATTGCCAAGCTTCTGATATTGCTAAAGCTTGCTATGCAATGGGCGTATGCATGATCGAACAGTATGAAGCTACTAGAGAGCAAATGGGACAAGTGAACAAAAGTCTTTACGAGATTGACAAATGATTTTTCCTTCCATTGATCCTCTCGGTGACGGCAAGAGCATCGTGATGCTCATTGACTCCATGGGGAATAGCCTCTCCGTGGTAAATGATGCTCGCCAAAGCTTTGACAGTCGTTCAGAAGAATTTTCTGAGCGTGATACCAAGCTTCTGAACTATCTCGCAAAACATCATCACACTTCTCCTTTCAGGGGCGTTGTGTTCAAATGGTTTGTGAAATGTCCGCTGTTTATTGCTCGTCAATGGTGGAAGCACACTGTTGCCTCCACTTATGTTGATGATCAACTTGGATGGAACGAGAAAAGTTTTCGTTATTGCTCAGCGGAAGATGCAGAGTTCTATGTGCCCATGGAATTCCTGAAGCAGAGCAGCAATAACAAGCAGGCTTCAGACGGCCCCGTGGCAGCCCGTGAAGCAGCCATTGCCCTCCATGCTTACGCAGACGCCATTCAAAGCGCAAAACAGGCTTATGAGACCATGGTGATGGCAGGCATCAGCAAGGAACAGGCTCGTGGCGTGCTTCCTGGCTGCCTCTACACAAGTTTCTGTTGGACGTGCAGCTTACAAGCATTGTTTCATTTTGTTTCACTTCGCATTGGCAAGGATGCTCAAGGCGAAATCGCAGCTTATGCTCGTGCCTTGCTAGAGCTTGGCAGGCATGTAGCGCCCGAAGCTTTTGATGCTTTTGAAAACAACGACTACCAATTCTGACAAATGAACGACTCAGTGAATCATCCGCTTCACTATGCTTCTGGCTCCATCGAATGTATTGAGGCCATTGAAGCTTCAATGAGCAAAGAAGCCTTCAAGGGCTCATTGAAAGCAAATGTTATTAAATATGTTTGGCGCTATGAACAGAAAGGCCGCAGTGAATCACTGAAAAAATGCCGTTGGTATCTTGATCGCCTCATCGACATTGTTGAACAAGAAGATGCCATGGTGGCTCGCATTCAAGAGCAAACTAAAGATGTAATTCAAACTTTCTTTGACAAAGAAGTAACGCACGACCCTGATGATTACATGGCTAGCGGCTGTCCCGATGGCTTTTGCCCACTACCCTCTGTAAGGCAAGGCCCTCCAGAATCAATTTTCCCACCAATCAGCTAGCTAGTCTTAATTGCAACGAAGGCGCCCGCGTAAAAGGGCGCTTTTTTGTGTTACAGTGGAATCTGTTGCGCCTCCAGCGATGCACATTATTGACAACAGGCAATATTCCAGTTTGGAGGAGGTGAGCAGTATTTACAAATTGCCTGTCAGTACACTTTTGGCTCGATTAGACCAAGGCTTGACATTGGAAGAAGCGGTAGCCGCTCCAAGGTGGAGCCACACTAAGGTCGTAATTAGCGGCGAGCAATTTCCGTCTATTGCGTCGGCGTCTAGGTATTACGGACTAGATCCAAAACTTGTTCGCAGTAGACTCGCCAGCCACTGGTCCCTTGAAGAGGCGTTTGGGATTGTTGAACGCAAAAAGAAAATCACTTGCCATAACAACAAAGGAAAAAGTGTTACTGTTCGAGGCGTCGAATATACCAGCATAAAAGAGGCCGCTTTGGCCTATGGATTCAAGCCACGTTTTATATCAAACAGGGTCAACAAAGGGTTATCCATTGAACAAGCCCTTGAAATCGAGCCATTTCCCGCATGGTTTGTTCCAGGTAAGGGGCAGAAAAGAGTTCAATTGGCACAAGAGAAGAAGCAAGAACGGGAAAAAGAGGAGCTACGCACTGGACTGCGATTGTGTTCTTGCTGCGGACAACATAAGCCATTGTCCAGCTTTCATGGAAAGAAAGAAAAGGCTTCCAGGTGCAAAGATTGCATATCAGCTAGCTTTTTGCGTTATAGGTATAATATTTCACTGTCTGAATTTAATCGCCTAAGGGAGCAACAAAAAGGTCTTTGCAAGATTTGCGGCGTTGCCCTGGAAATTAATGAATCATCGAGCCTGCGAACCAAGAACGTCGCGGTAGACCATTGTCATAATACTGGTGCAGTAAGAGGGCTGCTATGCAGCATGTGCAACAAGGGGCTGGGATGCTTCAACGACAATATTGCATCACTGGAAGCAGCAATCTTGTACTTGCGGGAATCTCGCAAAGATTGACGGATCTTTCTCTTAGGCGGTCGTTGCTCTTGATCCTTCCTAGCCACTCCTCATAATCGCTTTCGGATGTATGCGCACTGACAAAACTGTTCGCATAGATCCACGCAAGCAAAATTCGCTCTCTTTCTTCTGTCCAAAAATCCATCGGTCTCCACCATTCAAAAACTGGAGAACTGGACTTAGAGGAATTACAAGAGAAGCAAGCTGGAACAATATTAAAGCGGGAAAAGTGTGGGCCGCCCTTGCTTTTAGGTACGACATGATCAAGCGTTAGCTTCTCGTGCCATTTTCCGCAATATGCACACGCTGGCTGTCCAAGCGGACCACGCAGGGGATAATCTTCAAAGATAGATTTTCGGAATCGGCGTTTTGCTTCAGAAGGACGAAGCTCAAGAAGAGAATGGAGAAGATCATCAGGCCCATTTCTCCCGCCCATAAAACTATTGTGTTTTCTCAAGCCTACTAAACAATACAGAAGAAATAGTCTCATTTAGAATTGCAATATAAAATCAATTGCTCTAAAAATGACTTCTTGGCAGGAAGGCTTAGCAAACTTTGCTGCCACGGTAACTGCTGGCATGCTTCTGGCCACTGGTGGCATGTTAATTACTGTTGGCCATCAGCAAGTAAAAATTACCACTCAAATAGAAAGCATTACAAAAAATCTTGACACCCTCACGGAAAACGTGCAAGAACTTGAAGCTCGTGTAAGAAATTTGGAAATCAGGAAATAATGGTGCTAGCGTTTAGGAAATGTTCTCAATGGAGGCAATTATGAGTGGCATTGAATGGTTTGTGATTGGTGGTATTCTCGTTGCTGCTGCCGATCAAATTCTTGATCATTCTCCCTGGAAGAGCAACAACATGTTGCAGCTTCTCATGGAAGGCCTCAAGACAATGTTTCGCGTAAAGAACTAAACCATGAAAGCCGAAGACAAGGCTTTTTGGAACGATTGTTTTACCATTGCTCGTAAATGCGGCGCCAAGTATCCAGAGCTTGTCGCCGCGCAATGCTGCTTGGAAAGTGGTTTTGGCAAGCATACATCTGGCACCCATAACTACATTGGCGCCAAAGGAGACGGCTCAACTGTTTCAACGAAAGAATTTTACGATGGTCAGTGGGTGACAATTAAGGCTGGTTTTATTAATTTCCCAAGTCTTGCTGCGTGCATTGAATATCTTGTAACTCGTTGGTACAAAGATTATCGGCATTTCAAAGGAATCAATAATGCCCCTAATCGATATGCCGCTGCACGCATGCTAAAAGAACAGGGTTACGCAACAGACCCGGAATATCCGTCAAAGTTATCTAGGCTCATGAAAGAATATGCTCCTGAGTCAACTAAAGTTACCATGATTGGCCCTAAAAAACGCCCTCAAGACTTTGGCTTTAAGCAAGGCGATTCCCATTTGATTGTTAATGATGCCCTTGAAACAATGAGGGCATTTGCTTCTGATGGTAAATTGCTCTGGGAAATTCCTTGTCTCGCTCGTGGACAACATAGCGATTTTGAATGGAAAATTACCAATTCCGATACCCCTCCAGGTCTATATAAAATTGGGCAAATTTATCGTGATTATGATAAAGTTGGCAAAAATCCAGCCTATGATCGCACGCTCATGTCATATGGCTGGTACAGCCTTGATTTAATCGAGCTGGAAAATCAAGAAAATAAACACGGTCGCGCTGGAATTATGATTCATGGAGGAGGATCGGCATGTGGCTGGCCTGGGGCATGGGCGCCAAAGCAAGCGCTATTTCCAACTCATGGATGTGTACGCTGCCATAACGTTGATCTTCGTGACAAGATATTACCCCTTTCTCGTTCTGGTACTGTCTATGTAAGCGTTTTTCAAGAAGGATGAAAAACGAAACACTCTTCTTTGCTTTTTGTTACGAAGCGGCAATTCGTTTGGTTGAACGTTTTCCTGCATTGCGCTTTTCTCCATGGATGAGAATGCTTCTTGCTTATTGCAAAGAACCATGGGTGGAGTGGAAAACACAGGCCACGCTCCAGGCTGTTGACAAGCAAGCAAAAGCACTGGTAAAGCAATGGGACAAAGAAGAGCGGCAGGTCCGCTCTGAAACCCTTGCAGAGAAGGCTCAAGCCCTCTATCCCGATGCCAAGGTGACGCCTGTTCCCGACGCGCCAGTGCCAAGCGTCATGATTATTAGAGAAGCAGCGCCAAATGCCTCAGAAGAAGTGAAGGCTCTTGGTGGAGAAATGCGTATCACCTACCGTCTTGATTGATCATGGAAATACTTCTCCTGGGAATTGCATGCTTCCTGATGGGAGGCATTTCATTTAGTTATTACGTTCGTCGCACTTTCATTCTTTATTGCCAGTGTCGAAATTCCTCGCCTCAAGAGCCTGATGAATGAGATTATGAAGCTCCATATAATTGCACATCATTCCATCTAAATAGTCAACGCCAAACACTTCATACATGGCATAACGATAAGAGCCGCGCTCTTTTACTTCTGCCTTGTAAATTAAGCTTGTTACTTGCCGAAAAGCACAAGCTCTTTCTTCCATTGTCAAACTATCCCACCATGCTTGATCAGAAGCCTTAATTTGCAATTCTTCGTTGGCCCAGGCAGTCCTGAGTTCGTTTAGTTCTGGAGAATTTAACCAGTTCCCTACAGTGCTTTTAGCATCGCCAACAGACTCGCCCATTTCATAGCTTCATTGTTGTGATAATCGTACCAGCTCATGATGGCAGAGTAAATCGCTTCCTTCGCATTTGCCTTTCCGTTATCCCCTTGCATTAATTCGTGCAAGGCATCGGCAATGGCATCCACTTGCTCCTGTTGCCATGAATCAGCAGGAAATTCCATGGAGAGAAAAATTAATGCTCACAGTATAGGAATAACATATTGGGCAGTCGCTCCTGCATAATGCCTCCAAATAACCTCGCTGGTATTACCAGCCCACGAAGCAGCCTGTGCTACAGGGATCCCCGCTTCTAACCAGCGGCTGATTGCTACATGGCGTAAATCATACGGGCGATAACGGTTTTTTACCAGGCCTGCAGCGTGGAGTTGATCCACCTTATCCCTGAAATAACTGTGAAAAGCGTAACGGTTCCACGGGAAGATATATTCGCCTTTGCTACCAACTTCACCAATAATTTCAAGGGCACGTTGATTCAACGGCACCCAACGTTGCGTGTTTGTTTTTGTACTGTTTTTATGGCCATGGGTAAGAGTGAAATTACTATGTACCAGGACTTTATCCTCATCGATATCTGGCCATTTCAACGCCCGCACCTCTCCG